>ERZ650307.426-NODE-426-length-23955-cov-6.191339_pt1 | contig 23955 bp, 22 predicted proteins | sample MGYA00376243_ERZ650307 | MGnify/ENA primary metagenome ERZ650307 (study PRJEB26733, sample SAMN07839242) | wastewater metagenome | biome: urban; feature: artificial channel; material: waste water | place: USA: North Carolina | collected 2016-03-31 ... | reverse complement strand
TTTTTCTTATGCTCCTTTTCTTTTTCGTACGATATGTGCTGAAAAGCGCAGCCGCCGCATGACGGAAAATACGGGCACGCAGGCATTATACGCGATTTTGCGGGCCTTAGCACCTTTTCGACGCGGGCGACGGCATACGTCTTTTTAGCCTTAATTATATGCGCCGTTACCTTATCGCCTGCCGCTGCGCCCGAAACGAAAACAGCCATATTTTCATATCTTCCGACGCCGCTGCCCTCGCTCGTAAAGCTGTCTATATAGAGTTCTACATTCTGATTTTTACTGAGTGACATCACTTTTTCTCCGAATCGTTTTTATGTTTTTTTATCGCCCTTTTAAGGCAAATACAAAACAGCAGCAAGTGGAGTGACTTGTTTTCTTATAACAATGTTTTAACATTTAAAGAAAACAACGGAAAAATAATTGCAGCTACAGAAAATGGAGTTTTTTATTATGATACCACTTCTGGAGAAATTAAAAAACTCTCTAAAGCAAATGGGCTCCACGAAGTTAAAATTTCTGCGTTTGATTATAATCGCCGTAATTATTATTGGATGCGTAAAAAATAACAGTCTTAGGACTGTTATTTTTTTATTTCTAAAAACATAAAATGAAAATATTATAAAAATAGTAGAAAGAGTATTATTGAAAGAAATATTTGTGATTACTCTAAAGAAAAATTGAAAACTATATAAAATACTTGCAATTCTATGACATTTTGATAGAATAGTAGAGTAAAGTTAGACTGTATTGCCTACTGTCTATCTATAAAATATATTTTATTGGAGGCTTTTCCTAAATGGCAAAAGAAAAATACGATCGTAGTAAACCACACGTTAACATTGGTACAATTGGACACGTTGACCACGGTAAAACTACTTTGACTGCAGCTATCACAACTGTATTGGCACGTCGCTTGCCTTCATCAGTTAACCAACCTAAAGACTATGCGTCTATCGATGCTGCTCCAGAAGAACGTGAACGCGGTATCACTATCAACACTGCACACGTTGAGTACGAAACTGAAAAACGTCACTATGCTCACATCGACGCTCCAGGACACGCGGACTACGTTAAAAACATGATCACTGGTGCTGCCCAAATGGACGGTGCGATCCTTGTAGTAGCTTCAACTGACGGTCCAATGCCACAAACTCGTGAGCACATCCTTCTTTCACGTCAGGTTGGTGTTAAACACCTTATCGTCTTCATGAACAAAATTGACTTGGTTGACGATGAAGAATTGCTTGAATTGGTTGAATTGGAAATCCGTGACCTTCTTTCAGAATACGATTTCCCAGGTGATGATCTTCCAGTTATCCAAGGTTCAGCTCTTAAAGCCCTTGAAGGTGACACTAAGTACGAAGACATCGTTATGGAATTGATGAATACTGTTGATGAGTACATTCCAGAACCAGAACGCGACACTGACAAACCATTGTTGCTTCCAGTCGAAGACGTATTCTCAATCACTGGTCGTGGTACTGTAGCATCAGGACGTATCGACCGTGGTACAGTTCGTGTTAACGACGAAATTGAAATCGTTGGTCTTAAAGAAGAAAAAACTAAAGCAATTGTTACTGGTGTTGAAATGTTCCGTAAACAACTTGACGAAGGTCTTGCCGGCGATAACGTTGGTGTGCTTCTTCGTGGTGTACAACGTGATGAAATCGAACGTGGTCAAGTTATCTCTAAACCAGGTTCAATCAACCCACACACTAAATTTAAAGGTGAAGTTTACATCCTTACTAAAGAAGAAGGTGGACGTCACACTCCATTCTTCGACAACTACCGTCCACAGTTCTACTTCCGTACAACTGACGTAACTGGTTCAATCAAACTCCCAGCTGGTACTGAAATGGTAATGCCTGGTGACAACGTTTCTATCGACGTTGAATTGATCCACCCAATCGCCGTTGAACAAGGTACTACTTTCTCTATCCGTGAAGGTGGACGTACTGTTGGTTCAGGTATTGTTACAGAAATCGAAGCTTAATTCGATTGAGTTCCCAGATTTAACAATTATTTGTCAGACAACAAAAATTGTAACTCTCTACCAGGTGGTAGAGAGTTTTTCTGTAAGTATTCATAAAATACACAGAAATTCTTTAATCTTCGCTGAGATTATGCTATAATGAACCTTGTAAAATAAAAAAGAAGAGGTATGTGAAATGTCACGTAAACCAATCATTGCCGGTAACTGGAAAATGAATAAAAACCCTCAAGAAGCACAAGCTTTCGTTGAGGCGATTGCAGGAAAATTGCCTGCAGGCGATAAAATTGAAGCAGCTATCGCAGCTCCAGCTGTAGATTTGAACGCTCTCTTGTGGTTTGCTAAAGATTCTGAATTGAAAGTTGCTGCTCAAAACTGCTACTTTGAAGATGCAGGTGCCTTTACTGGTGAAACTTCTCCAAAAGTATTAGCTGAAATGGGCGTTGACTATGTTCTTATCGGTCACTCTGAACGTCGTGATTACTTCCATGAAACAGACGAAGATGTTAACAAGAAAGCCCATGCAATTTTCCGTAATGGATTGACTCCAATCATCTGTTGTGGTGAATCTCTTGAAACTTACGAAGCTGGTAAAGCAGTTGAATTCGTAGGAGCTCAAGTTTCTGCAGCTTTGAAAGGTTTATCAGCTGAGCAAGTCGCTTCATTGGTAATTGCTTACGAACCAATCTGGGCAATCGGTACTGGTAAATCAGCTACTCAAGATGATGCGCAAACAATGTGTAAAGCAGTTCGCGATGTTGTTGCAGCTGACTTTGGTCAAGAAGTAGCTGACAAAGTACGTGTTCAATACGGCGGTTCAGTAAAACCTGAAAATGTTGCTGAGTATATGGCTTGTCCAGACGTTGACGGTGCCCTTGTAGGTGGTGCATCACTCGAAGCAGAAAGCTTCTTGGCTTTGTTGAACTTCTAATATATGAAAAAGGACTTTAGATTTGAAAATCTAAGTCCTTTTAAAATTCTAATTTATGAGATAAAGAGATGAGAGTCAAGACTATTTTAGAACCCATTCTCTTAATGCATATGCGACACCGTCTTCATCGTTTGACTTGGTGATATACTTGGCGATTTTCTTCAATTCAGGATTACCATTTTCCATGACTACTGGATTTCCAACAACCTCCAACATTGGACGATCATTTTCTTGATCACCAATAGCCATCGTTTGATCCATAGTTAAACCAAGTTTTTCCGCTAGATGAATGATAGCTTGTCCCTTGTTAACAGTTTTAGGGGTGATTTCCAAATAAAATGGTGCTGATTTTGCCACGTTGTACTTCTCCGTCAAACTAGTTGGAAGTAGTGGGATAGCAGCGTCAAGGATTTCAGGTTCGTCTACCATCATTGTCTTGATAATCTCTTTACCAACCATTTCTTCAGGAGTGCGGTAGAAAATAGGAGCACTTACAAGTGTTGATTCGTAGATAGTGTATTTTCCGATATTGCGGTTGGCCGTGTAGATTCCTTCTTTTGTACTTGCATGCATGGGAAGGTTAAATTTACGAGCAACCAATTCAATATCTAAATAGTCATCATAGCTTAATGTATCTTTTACAATATCTTCACCAGTTGCGGCATCCTGTACCAGTCCCCCATTAAAGGTGATGACATAGTCACCAGTGTCTGTTAAGTTGAGCTCTTCCAAGATGGCACGGACTCCAGAAATAGGGCGGCCTGTAGCAATAACAATTTTTACACCCGCTTTTTTGGCCTCTTGAATGGCTGCATGCACTTCGGTCGTAATTTGGCGTTGGCTATTTAAAAGAGTACCATCAATATCGATAGCAACAAGTTTAATACTCATGAAGAAAGGTCTCCTATGTTAAAATGATCATTATGTATATAGCTAAGGAAAGTAGCATTTTGTTCGGCAAATATACCTGTGTCCACTAACATTTCTTTCGGGAAATAAAATCGGCTGTCGCCATGGATAGTCCCAGATAGGGAGTGGACAATTGGTGATAGAGTAGAAAGCTCTACCAAACTTTCGTCTTTACGATAGATTTCAATTTGTGTTCGTTTCTTTTCGGCATTTGGTCTGTATATATCATAAGGTAAATCAAAATTGTGGTGGATTGCGGTATAGTATTCTGGATCAAAACCTACTTTTGCGACAATACTTCGTAGAATATCCAACTGATTTTCTTGATTGCTCTTAAATGTAATAGATTTAAATACCTTTCGATTGATATATCGTTCTGCTAAATCAGATAAAATACGGTCAGGGCCATCTATCCAAGACTGAAAATAGGTGTTCATCACGCCATCATCAAGTGCGAGATAGTCTGTTAGACGAATACGATGTTCAAAGAATGGCAAGAGGCGAGGGGAAGTGCGCGCAAAGAAGTCTTGCTCGCTAGTATACAGAAGTTTTGCCCGATTGAGTAAGTTTTGTAACAAAACCTCCATTGAGCGACTAGCTGGATGGAAATAGACTTGCATATACATTTGGTAACGACTGAGTACGTAATCCTCAACCGCATGCATACCAGATTCTTTAAAGGCAATGCCATTTTCTGTAGGACGAATAACACGCAATATTCTAGTCAGGTCAAATTCACCGTAGCTGGCACCTGTAAAATATGAATCTCGTAGCAGATAATCCATGCGGTCAACGTCAATTTGACTAGAAATCAATTGAACGACCTGTTTATTTGGGTAAGTATGGTTAATCACACTGGCTACTCTTTCTGGAAAATCAGGGGATACTTGCTTCAGTAATGCATTGATTTCAGTTTCAGGGCTAGTTATGATAGTGCACGTCATTTCCTCATGGTCGGTATCAAATAGGCGCTCAAAGGTATGAGAATAAGCACCATGACCGACGTCATGTAATAGAGCCGCGACCATGGTCAAAAGTGATTCATTTGAATCCCAAGTATCTGGGTATTTATCTTCAAATTTTTGAGTGATTCTTCTGGCAATTTCATAGGCACCGAGACAATGTGAAAAGCGACTATGCTCACCACCATGGAAGGTATAGGAAGTTGTTCCTAACTGCTTGATGCGTCGTAGTCGTTGAAATTCTTTTGTATTAATCAGATGGTAAATAAGTTCTTGCTCGACGTGAACATAGTTGTGAACGGGGTCACGAAATACTTTTTCAATCATACTTTCATTATAGCAGAAAAAGCTAATATTTTCCTTATTTTTCTAAAACACAAGGATATTGTTATGTACCAAGTCTTCTTTTTTCAGTATAATGGAGGAATGAAATATCAATTAATATTATGGGCCATCCAAATACTCATTATCGGTTTGATTATTTGGATGCTCTTTACCATTTTATCTTATGCAAAAAAACATAAGATTTCTCTAACTGAAAAATTTTGGACAGGATTTGGCATTGGATATGTCACAGATCTGCTAGACACCTTGGGGATTGGTACATTTGCGACGACTACAACCATGTTTAAGCTAACAAAGTTGGTGGAGGATGACCGAAGAATTCCAGCCACGATGACAACAGCTCATATTATCCCGGTCTTAGTAGAAGCCTTGCTTTTTATAACAATTGTCGAGGTTGACATTGTGACACTTATTGCAATGGCAACGGCAGCTTTTACTGGAGCGTTTGTTGGGGCAAAGGTTACTCAGACCTGGAATACTCAGAAGGTGCAACGGATTTTGGGAATTTTACTTGTGCTTGCAGCAGGTTTCATGGTTTATCGTATGTTAACCAATCCTGGTGCGGACCTGACAAATGAAGTGAGGGGCTTAACGGGGTTGAAATTAGCACTTGGGATGGTCTTTGACTTCATGGTAGGGATGTTGATGAGTATGGGACTTGGGAACTATGCACCGGAATTAATCTTCTTCTCATTGATGGGAATCAGTCCCGCTGTTGCTCTTCCTGTTATGATGCTTAATGCTGCTATGATTATGACAGCTGGTGCCAAGCAGTTTATCCAATCTGGTCGAGTCAACTGGCCTGGTGTACCTGGGATTATCGTCGGTGGGGTATTAGGTGTTCTGACAGCAGCCTTTTTCCTGTCAAATTTAGATATAAACCATTTGAAAATTTTGGTAGTTTTCATTGCTTCCTATACAGGATTTACATTATTGCGCTCGTCCTTTGTTCCAAGAATAAATAAAGAGTAGGAGGAACACATGCATATTCGATTACAAAATGAAATTGATTTAGATGGACAGGTTGAAATCATTGATCAGCGATTTCAAGTAGAAGTTAAGGAAAAAGATGGGCATCTTTATCTAGTTTTCGTAAATGACGAGGCAGAAAAAGTTGTTATCAAATGTGATGACGAGGAACTTGTCATGACACGTTTTTCAACTCCTAAGTCTATCATGCGATTTATTTCTAACAAAGAGGCTATTGTGACCATTCCCACACCGATGGGGATTCAGCATTTTGTAACCAATACTAAAAATTATCAGCTGAATCGCTCGGAACAACACTTGCGTCTGCAATATGATTTAAAGGGTTTGGAAAATCAACAGCGGTTTGCTTCCTATGATATGGCGATTTCATGGAAATAAGTCGGGAAAAATTGTCATATGATTCTATTTTTTTGAGAAAATTTTTCTTGAATTCCTGAGGATTTTTGGTATAATAGAAATCAAATCGAGGGAGTAGCTAGCGGATTCATCCGTGATATTGTCGTCAATCCGACTTGTTTCCGGCAATATATTAAATAGCGAGACTTGTTTTAGAACCTGTCTTCGCAAGTAAGGTATTTTTATATAAGAGATAGTTTTTTGTCTATCAAGGCAGTTTTTTTGAAGGAATACTGACTGTATTTCTAAAAAAACTAACGATGAGCGACGGAAAACTAGCCTTAGATAGAGGTGCCGAGCTGTGAAGAGAAGTTCTCATTAAACAGGTCTCTTTTTTTATTTGTTAGTAAAAAAGGGACCGAGAAGGAGAAGGAAATTGTCAAAAGAACAAAAACGCGATTTGTTTTATACACAGAGCGAAGAGCAAGTATTGTCAAGCATGGGGTCTTCTTTAGACGGTTTGTCTAGTGATGAGGCAAGCAAACGTCTAGCAGAATATGGTCGTAACGAATTGGAAGAGGGTGAAAAGCGTACCCTTCTAGCTAAATTCTTAGATCAGTTCAAAGACTTGATGATTATTATTTTGATTGCTGCATCTATCTTGACGGTGATTACAGAAGGTTCTCGCGGTTTGACGGATGCCATCATCATCTTGGCCGTAGTTGTTTTGAACGCTGCTTTTGGTGTTTATCAAGAAGGTCAAGCAGAGGCGGCCATTGAAGCGCTGAAAGACATGTCAAGTCCAGTGGCGCGTGTGCTTCGTGACAACCATGTAGTCGAAGTGGATTCTAAAGACTTAGTACCAGGGGACATCGTTTTGCTTGAAGCAGGTGATGTTGTCCCAGCTGATATGCGTTTGTTGGAAGTTAACTCCCTCAAAATTGAAGAGGCAGCTCTTACAGGTGAATCTGTCCCGGTTGATAAAGATTTATCAGTAGTTTTAGCAGAAGATGCACCGATCGGTGACCGTGTTAATATGGCCTACCAAAACTCAAACGTTACCTATGGTCGTGGTTTGGGTGTTGTAACGAATACTGGTATGTATACTGAAGTCGGTCACATCGCCGGAATGCTGGCTAATGCTGATGAAATAGACACACCGTTGAAACAAAATCTGAACCAATTGTCCAAGGTATTGACCTATGCCATTCTTGCAATTGCTGCCATTACTATGGCTGTTTCAGTTTTTGTACGTGGTGAAGGAATCTTGCCAGCCCTTATGACATCTGTTGCCCTTGCGGTTGCAGCCATTCCTGAAGGTTTGCCTGCTATTGTAACAGTTATCCTTTCACTTGGTACTCAAGTATTGGCTAAACGGAACGCTATCATTCGTAAATTGCCAGCCGTTGAGACTCTTGGTTCAACTGAAATCATTGCATCAGATAAGACTGGTACATTGACTATGAACCAAATGACTGTTGAGAAAATCTATACAAACGGTCAATTGATTGATGCTAAAGAAGCTTTGGATGCAAGCAATACAACGCTTCGTGTTATGAACCTTGCCAACGATACAAAAGTTGACCCAACAGGCAAATTGATTGGTGATCCAACTGAAACGGCTCTTGTTCAATTTGGTTTGGATCAAAACTTTGACGTTAGTGAAGTATTGGTTTCTGAGCCTCGTGTGGCAGAATTACCATTTGACTCAACACGTAAAATGATGTCAACAGTTCACCAACAAGCTGCAGGTAATTTCTTTGTAGCTGTCAAAGGTGCTCCAGACCAGTTGTTGAAACGTGTAACGCAAATCGAAGAAAATGGAATAATCCGTCCAATCACAGATGCAGATAAAAAGGCTATTCTTGCTACTAACAAGGACTTGGCCAAACAAGCACTTCGTGTCTTGATGATGGCTTACAAGTATGTAGATGCTGTGCCTACTATGGAATCAGACATTGTTGAAAATGATCTTGTCTTCTCAGGCTTGGTTGGTATGATTGACCCTGAGCGTCCTGAAGCGGCTGAAGCAGTCCGTGTTGCTAAGGAAGCTGGCATCCGTCCAATCATGATTACTGGTGACCACCAAGATACTGCTGAAGCAATTGCGAAACGTCTTGGTATTATTGATCCAAATGATACTGAAGACTGTGTATTCACAGGTGCTGAGCTCAATGAGTTGACAGATGAAGAATTCCAAAAAGTTTTCAAACAATATTCAGTTTATGCTCGTGTTTCCCCAGAACACAAGGTTCGTATTGTAAAAGCATGGCAAAACGAAGGCAAGGTCGTCGCTATGACTGGTGATGGAGTGAATGATGCGCCATCTCTTAAGACTGCTGATATCGGTATTGGGATGGGTATTACGGGTACAGAAGTTTCTAAAGGTGCATCTGATATGGTTCTTGCAGATGACAACTTTGCTACTATCATCGTAGCGGTTGAAGAAGGACGTAAGGTCTTCTCAAATATTCAAAAGACAATTCAGTACCTTTTGTCAGCAAATACTGCAGAAGTATTGTGTATTTTCCTTGCAACTCTCTTTGGTTGGGATGTACTTGATCCAGTTCATCTTTTATGGATTAACTTGGTAACGGATACTCTTCCAGCTATTGCCCTTGGTGTTGAACCAGCTGAACCTGGTGTGATGCAACACAAGCCTCGTGGACGTAACTCAAGTTTCTTCTCAGGCGGTGTTATGAGTTCTATTATTTACCAAGGTATTCTTCAAGCTGCGTTAGTTTTAGGTGTATATGGTTTTGCGCTATTTTTCCCTGAACATAGCACATATGAAGAAATCCATGCAGATGCGTTGACTATGTCTTACTTGACTCTTGGTTTGATTCAATTAGTGCATGCATTTAACGTGAAATCAGTGTATCAATCAATCTTCACAGTTGGACCATTTAAAAACAGACTCTTTAACTGGTCTATCGTGGCAGCCTTCTTGCTACTAATGGCAACGATTGTCATTCCAGGATTTAATACATTCTTCCATGTGACACATCTAAGTGTGACACAATGGTTAGTAGCAATCATTGGTTCAGGCCTTATGATTGTTATTGTAGAGATTGTTAAATTTGTTCAACGTAAGATGGGATTGGATGAAAAAGCTATCTAATATAGTTATTCAGCTTATCTTTTATTACTTCGTTAACTCGCCTTGCCGTACTTCAGTACAGCCTGTGACTCGTTGCCTTGTACTAAAAGCAAACTGAAGACTATATCATTTGAAAAAGCTCAGATTTAGTGGTCTGAGCTTTTTTCTCTACGGATAATGTATTTTGGAAAGATTTGTTGTCCTAACAAAGTAATGGCTAGTGCTAGTATGAGGAGGATGGTTTTGACAAGAGTTGGTAAGTCAAATAGAAAGACAATTGGAAGGATTGCCAGACTCAAATAGTAGAGAGTGAAGCATTTGCTGTTTTCCACTATTTGAACCCTATCGCCTTCTTTAACTTGAATGGCTGACTTTTTATCCCCTCGAACGCTTAGTGAAACAGACGGTTGTGTAGTTGGTAAGCTTAGAATTTTACCTTGAGTAACTGTCCCAGCAATTTTTCCATCTACCAGAAGTGGAAGTTTTTGGGAGGATAGTTGTTTAATAGGTTTTGGATAATCAATAATAACTCTCATATGAACCTCCTTGTAATCCAGTTTCATTATAGCAAAAAATGAAAAAAACATGCAAATATATTCTGCAATGGTTGTCCTTTCAATGCTTGTTTGAGAAGAAAGAAACTGCTATAATTTTTATGAGGTGATAAAGTATATGAATGATCTTCAGCAGTATGTTTTTAGTAAAAGTAGTTATTTACCTTCAGATAAGTTACTGATTCTTCAACAGGAGTTGGAAGATTTGGACGAAGGGGCCTTAAATGCTCTCATGATGGTTGAAATGCGTCAGCCTCTAGTTGCTCTTATTTTAGCTATTTTTTTCGGTGAATTTGGAGTGGATTGGTTTTATGTTGGAAATAAGGGACTGGGGTTTGCAAAATTAATCACATTTATCATTTCGTTTGTAACGCTATTTATTTTGATAGGTTTCTTATTTTTTTATTGGTGTGTACTTGTGGAAATTTATTGATTGTTTCTTTATTATGCGGGCTTGTAAGCAAGCGGATTTTGAACGATTGATGTTGCAAATCCATCAATATAAGACTTTTCAGTACAACAATAAGACTTTTTCATAACGGGAATGAAAGGAGAGTTTGAAGAAACCTTCCTTCTTTACATATGCACACAACTGTAAAGGTGATGTAACATGTCTTGTGTTTTGTCATAGAAGTGACATTTTTTAATCTTAATTTTATGGTATAATGATAAAATATGTCCGTGAGGAGAGGTGCTATGAAGGATAAAAAGATGAGTCTATTTTTATTTATTACCTACCTCCTTTTGCTTACGTGGGTGATTGTTTACAAAATGGACCTTTCCGTTTTGTATGGGCGTTATGAAAGTGGAAGCCTGAACCTCATCCCATTAGCAGGCACAGCCGTTTATAATGGTGTATTAAATTATCCAGAAATACTATTCAATGTAATCAGTTTTATTCCATTTGGTATGTATATGGAGATGCTCTTTAGAAAGGCGTCTTGGTTTACAAATCTAGGCATAATCTTATTGGTTAGTCTTGTGTTTGAAGTGTGGCAGTTTGTTTTTTTATTGGGAATTGCTGACATTACTGATTTATTAGCTAATGGATTTGGTGGTGCTATAGGGATTAATATTATGTATGTATTGACAAGTATCTGGAGAGAAAAGGCTTATTCACGTGTAAATATCCTTTGTTTGTCGGCAACTGTTTTTGTCATATTAATAACTTATTTAACTCTGTAATTCTTGCCAAATATGTCTGTGGTTTGCTAAAATGAAGATAATGAATATAAAAGAAGAGATTATTAAATTATCTCAGGAAATCGGAATCTCGAAGATTGGTTTTACGACTGCAGATGATTTTGATTACCTAGAGAAATCTTTACGAGCCAGTCAAGAGGAAGGGCGTTCGTCAGGTTTTGAACATAAGAACATTGAAGAAAGGATTCGTCCTAAACTTTCTTTGGAGTCTGCTAAGACGATTATTTCTATAGCCGTTGCTTATCCACGCCATCTGTCTACCAAGCCCCAGAAAACTTTATACAAACGTGGGAAGATTACCCCTAGTTCATGGGGACTTGATTACCACTATATCTTGCAAGATAAGATGGAACGTTTGGCACGGGGAATTGAGAAACTAACGGATGGTTTGGAATACAAGGCTATGGTAGATACAGGAGCTTTGGTGGATACAGCGGTCGCTCGTCGTGCAGGAATTGGCTTTATCGGTAAGAATGGGCTGGTCATTTCTAAGGAATTTGGTTCCTATATGTTTCTAGGGGAATTAGTGACCAACCTTGACATCGAACCAGATCAACCAGTAGATTACGATTGCGGTGACTGCAATCGCTGTGTTGCAGCATGTCCGACGTCTTGTCTATTAGGTGACACGACCATGAATGCCCGTCGCTGTCTGTCCTTTCAGACCCAGGATAAGGGGATGATGGACTTGGAGTTTCGTAAGAAAATCAAGACGGTCATCTATGGTTGTGATATCTGCCAGATTTGTTGTCCTTACAACAAGGGAATTTCAAGTCCACCTGTTGTAGAAATCGATCCAGAATTGGCCGAGCCGGAGTTAATTCCGTTCTTAGACTTATCAAATGGACAATTTAAGGAAAAATTTGGCATGATTGCTGGCTCTTGGCGGGGGAAAAACATTCTCCAGCGCAATGCCATCATAGCCTTGGCCAATAGTAATGATCGCTCTGCTATTCCCAAACTCCTAGAAATTATTGATAAGAAGCAAAATCCAATCCACATGGCGACGGCAATCTGGGCTCTGGGACAGTTAGTGAAACAACCTAATGAAGAGATGATTGCTTTTATCGCAGGACTTTCGTCAGATAATGACGACGTATTAGCGGAGCAAGCAGCCTTTCTCAACATGGTCAAGGACTTGCAAATGTGATATAATAAAGATTATGAATCAAAATGAGGTGTATATGGAAACAGCAGAATTTCGCCAAAAGATTGAAGAACTTGGCAAAAAATTAACTTCTTTTAGGGGGTCTCTTTGACTTAGAAGGTTTAGAAGAAGAGATTGCTATTCTTGAGAATAAGATGACGGAGCCAGACTTCTGGAATGATAATTTGGCAGCCCAGAAGACGTCTCAGGAGTTGAATGAATTAAAAAATACCTATGGAAATTTCCATCAGATGTTGGATTTATATGATGAATCTGAAATTTTGCTAGATTTTCTTGTGGAAGATGAGTCTGTTCGGGATGAACTAGTTGAAAAGTTAGCAGAATTGGACAAAGCCATGACTGCTTACGAGATGACCCTATTGTTGTCAGAACCCTACGACCACAATAATGCGATTTTGGAAATTCATCCAGGCTCTGGTGGGACTGAGGCACAAGACTGGGGAGAAATGCTCTTACGGATGTATCAGCGTTATGGAAATGCCAAAGGTTTTACCGTAGAAACATTGGATTATCAAGCTGGTGATGAGGCAGGTATTAAATCCGTAACCCTTAGCTTTACTGGTCCCAATGCATATGGTTTGCTGAAGTCAGAAATGGGAGTTCACCGTTTGGTACGTATCTCGCCATTTGACTCGGCAAAGCGTCGGCATACTTCTTTTACATCTGTAGAGGTGATGCCAGAATTGGATGATACCATTGCAATTGAAATCCGAGATGATGAAGTGAAAATGGATACCTTCCGTTCAGGTGGTGCAGGTGGTCAGAACGTCAATAAGGTTTCAACAGGTGTTCGATTAACTCACATTCCAACAGGTATTGTCACACAGTCAACTGTTGACCGTACCCAATATGGGAACCGAGACCGCGCAATGAAACTCTTGCAGGCTAAATTGTATCAATTGGAGCAGGAGAAGAAGGCGGCCGAAGTGGATTCACTCAAGGGTGATAAGAAAGAAATTACTTGGGGAAGTCAGATTCGTTCGTATGTCTTTACCCCCTATACAATGGTAAAAGATCATCGTACTGGTTATGAAGTAGCTCAAGTTGACAAAGTGATGGACGGTGACTTGGACGGCTTTATAGACGCATATTTAAAATGGCGAATTAGCTAAGAATTTGTATTTACAAGTAAAGTTCTTATATTTAAGAGGTAGGTTTTCAGCTAATCAAGGAAGTTTTTTGAGAGAATGCTGACTGTATTTTGAAAAAAACGAACTATAAGTAGCTGAAAAACTAGACTTAGATGGAAGTGCTGAACGGTGAATACTGGTTCTCAAATCTAAAGAAAGGTCTGTCTAAGACAGGAAATCCTATGGGAATAATAGAAATGAAGGATGTTACCAAGAAATATGGTAACGGAACGACAGCCCTACGTGGTGTGTCGGTCAGTGTTGAAGCAGGAGAATTCGCATACATTGTGGGTCCTTCTGGTGCTGGTAAGTCGACTTTTATCAAACTTTTGTATCGTGAGGAAAAGCTTGACAAAGGGAGTCTTAAAGTTGGTAAATTTGATTTAGCTACGATTAAGAAAAGGGATGTCCCTCTTTTACGTCGTAGTGTGGGGGTTGTCTTCCAAGATTATAAACTTCTACCTAAAAAAACAGTTTTTGAAAATATTGCTTATGCAATGGAGGTAATCGGGGAAAAACCTCGTAATATCAAAAAACGTGTGATGGAAGTATTGGATTTGGTTGGTTTGAAGCATAAGATTCGTTCATTTCCAAATGAACTTTCGGGTGGTGAGCAACAACGGATTGCAATTGCACGTGCAATTGTAAATAATCCTAAGGTATTGATTGCTGATGAACCAACTGGTAACTTGGATCCCGAAAACTCATGGGAGATTATGAATCTTTTAGAAAGAATTAACTTACAAGGGACAACGATTTTAATGGCGACACATAATAGCCAAATCGTAAACACACTTCGTCACCGTGTTATAGCTATCGAAGATGGTCATGTGGTACGTGATGAAGTAGAAGGAGCGTACGGATACGATGAATAATCGATTTTTTAGACACTTTATTGAGTCATTGAAAAGCCTAAAACGAAATGGTTGGATGACGATTGCCGCTATTTCTTCCGTAACCATTACCCTTACTTTAGTGGGACTGTTTGCTTCTGTCATTTTAAATACAGCTAAACTTGCTTCTGATTTGGAGCAAAATGTTCGTATAAATGTCTATCTTCGTGCAAATTCTACTGATCAAGCTGAAACGATTGTAAATGATGAGGGACAAACAGTTGCTAATCCAGATTACAAGACAGTATACAATAAAATTACAGCACTTAAAAATGTCGAAACTGTAACATATTCAAGTAAAGATGACCAGTTGAAAAAACTAACGGAAACCTTAGGTGAAACGTGGAACTTGTTCCAAGGGGATGCTAATCCACTTTATGATGCTTATGTTATTGATACGACGGAACCTCAGTATGTTAAATCAGTCGCTGCTGAAATTGCAAAAATTGATGGTGTAACTGAAGTACGTGATGGTGAAGTGGAAACAGAACGAATCTTTAAATTGGCTGATATGGTTCGTACATGGGGCTTAGCTGCAACAGGACTGTTATTATTCACCGCTGTCTTCCTAATTTCGAATACGATTCGTATTACGATTATTTCACGTAGTCGTGAAATTCAAATCATGCGTTTAGTGGGGGCAAAAAATAGTTACATTCGTGGCCCTTTTTTATTGGAAGGTGCATGGGTCGGTTTGCTAGGAGCCATTATCCCATCTATCATTGTATATTTCTTATATAAGTTAATTTATACTTCTGTAAACACTAGTTTAGCTAGTCAAGATCTTTCTTTAATTAACTTAAATATGTTCATTCCAGCTATGATTGGTACTTTATTCGTTATCGGAATTCTCATAGGTTCTTTAGGCTCTCTCATTTCAATGAACCGTTATTTAAAGATTTAAATTTAGAAAAAATCCCGAGAAGTTGCTTCTCAGGATTTTTTTATCGCTTAAAAAATGGGTTGAAATTTTTTTCATGGGCAATGGTCGTATTTTGTCCATGACCAGGGTAAACAGTATAGTGATTTGGCAGAGTAAATAAATTATTTTGGATTCCATAAATCAAGTCTTCAAAATTACTTGTAGGAAGGTCTGTCCGACCAATGGATTCACGAAATAGGGCATCACCTGTAATCACGCATTCTTCTTCAGGGAAGATGAAGGATACACCACCAATCGAATGGCCAGGTGTGGGAACCACTATAAAATGAAATCCATCAAATTTGTATTCTTTTTCAAACTGAAAGATTTGTTCTGCGGGTTTGCAAATGACATTTTCCATATCGTCATGACGAGGTAGTCCGGACAGGTTCATTTCTGGTGTGTAAAGCCAGCTAGCTTCACTTTCTGCAACATATACTGGTGGAAAGTGGTAGGTTTCACGTAGAATGTCCAAACTCATAATATGATCGTAATGAGTATGGGTTAAGAGTATTGCAGTAATTGGTTTTCCAATTTGTTCAATCTTATCATGAATCTTGTTCCAATCGCTACCAGGATCTACTATAATCAGATGGGTATCACTTTCAAGATAATAGGTATTTTGGACGGCCACTGGATTGATTGTTTTATGGATTTTCATGTTCGCTCCCCTAATTTTCATTCATATTAGTCTATACAAAATCAAAGACGGTATTAGTGTAACAAAAAAAATGGTATTCTTCATGGATTTTGTTTGGAGCTTTTGCCTATAAATGGAATATGCTATAATGTCATTATGGATATAACTAGTACAAGCAATCGATACGCAGTAGTAGATTTGGAAGCTACGGGGACTGGTATTGATGCAAAAATTATTCAAATCGGGATTGTTATCGTTGAAAATAGGGAAATAGTAGAGACCTATTCCACAGATATTAATCCCTATGAATTATTAGATGACCATATAAAAAATTTAACAGGGATTACGGACCAGCAGTTAGCCATTGCACCTGACTTTGGACAAGTTGCTGGACAAATCTATGAGCTGATTAGTGATGCAATTTTTGTAGCTCATAATGTTAAATTTGATGCAAACTTGTTGGCTGAGGCTCTCTTTTTTGAGGGCTATGATTTGTTGTCTCCAAGGGTAGATACGGTTGAGTTATCCCAACTTTTCTTTCCCACCTTTGATAAATATAGTCTGGGGAATTTGGCGGAATATTTGGATTTGGGTTTAGAACAGGCTCATACGGCCATTTCTGATGCCTTGGCAACCGCTCGATTGCTCATCAAAATTCAAGAGAAAATTAAAAGTCTCCCCACTTTCATGGTGGAGAATCTCTTGCTCTTAGCTGATCAGTTGCTTTTTGAGAGTCGATTGGTTATTGATGAGATGGTTCCATATTTGTCAGATAATCTGTCAGAAAGTTTCGAGGTAGTTCATGGATTGGTACTTAAAAGACCACTTGAAACAAAGCAGGCTTATCATCTGTCCGAAGATTTTTTGACTAACATCGCTCTACTAGGCTTGCACGAACGGAAAAACCAAACAGCTTTTGCAACAGTTGTTGAAAAACGATTGGATGATCAAGAAAGTGTGCATTTTATTCAGGCACAAGCAGGACTAGGGAAGACTTATGGCTATCTGCTTCCTCTTCTTGCCAAAACAGATCAGCCATTATTAGTGACTGTTCCAACGAAACTCCTCCAAGAGCAAATCATAGAAAATGAAGGATGTAAATTACAAGAAATATTTCATATCCCAATCGTCTCTATAAAATCCCCAAAGCATTTTATAGATTTGGATAAATTTTGGAAATCTTTGCAAAAAAAGGAAAGCAATCGACTTGTCAATTTATTCAAAATGCAAGTGCTGGTTTGGCTGACTGAAACTCATTCAGGTGACTTAGATGAGTTGAAGCAAAAACAGCGTTATCAGGCTTATTTTGACGAAATTAGCCATGATGGAACAATAGATTCCGAGAGTTTGTTTTGGGAGTGGGATTTTTGGAGAAGACTGAATCAGCAAGCACAGTCATGTCGATTGCTCATCACGAATCATGCCTATTTCCTTCATCATCTCAAGGATCAAGATCCTCTCATGGCTCACCGTATCGTGGTGATTGACGAGGCGCAGAAATTTCTACTGGCTGCTGAAAACTTAGCGACTGATTCACAAGAATTGGGAGTTACTTTACAGCTCTTGCAAAGCAAAAAGGACAAAGCTGATTCGATATTGGAACAGCGCTTGTTTGAATCGAGTCAGTTTGAGCTCAGTCATTTTTTGACTCGTTTTCGACAGAGTGGTTACCGAGAAATTCATAAAGAGGAACTGGCGCAGGTTCGTCAAAATTTGACTGAATTACAGGATAGGGATTTGCGTGAATTATCGCAGTTTTTGGATTATTATGATGCATTTTGGCTGGAAGAAAAGGTATTAGAGGAAAAGCGTGTTGCTTATTTAAGAGGAGCAAAGGATGGCTTGCTAAATGTAGCGAGTCTATTACCAAAGTCTAAGATCTTCTGTATCAGTGCTACCTTGGTTATCAGCAATCAGGTAAATCTATCTGACCTATTGGGCTTTGAACAGGCTACCATGGATTTATTGCCAACCAAAAAAGTGGAAAACCAAGAAATTATTTTTCCAACGAATCTTCCAGACATCATAAAATTGTCAAAAGTCGAACACGCTGATTATCTGGCAGGTCATTTGATTGAAATAGCAGAGCTGGGCAAACCGATCTTGGTTTTATTTACATCCATTTCTTTACTGTTACAGGTTTCTGATTTACTAGATCAGTACGATCTTCCTCATTTGGCTCAACATAAACATGGTCAGGAAATAACATTAAAACGAAAATTTGAGCGTGGAGAATGTCAACTCTTGCTTGGAACAGGAATGTTCTGGGAGGGTGTAGACTTTTCAAGCCATGATCAATTGATTCAAGTCATCACTCGGTTACCTTTTGAAAATCCGAAGGATCGTTTTGTCCAGAAAATAAATGATCATTTGAGAAATGAAGGGAAGAATCCTTTTTTCGATTATAACTTGCCAATGATGATGATCAAATTAAAACAGGCTATTGGAAGGACCAATCGTCATTCAGCTCAAGAATCGATTGTATTGGTTTTAGATAACAGGGTCTATACAAAACGATATGGGCACCAAATTCTTTCCTTTTTACAGAAAGATTATCAACTAACGAAAATAGATGAAAAAGAAATTTGTGGGACCTTGCAGCAATATTTTGAAGAATGAATTGCGGATTGACAAACAATAAAATCGCTAGACGTGATTAGTCTAGCTTTTTTTCATGATAAACGCATGAAGAAAACTTTGTTTTCAGATAACTATTTTTCATGAAAAGTTATATTTTATCATGAAATTTTGTAATAAAGTAGGTGAAAATGAGGATATACCAATGCAAGTATGTACATTTTGTGAAAATATTTTGAAAAATGCTTGTAGTTAGAAAACAGTTACATGCATTTTCTTCATGCGTATGGCGTGCTCTTTTTTCCGTTAATATAGAAAAATATTTGATTCTATGGTATAATTTTTCAAATATTACTTTGAGAGAGTAGCTACGATGACTGAAAAAACAATAGTATTTAAGGTGGGAACTAGTTCCCTGACACAAGACAATGGAAGTCTGGATCGAATTAAAATAGCTCGCATTACCAATCAATTGGCTCAACTCCATCAAAAGGGCTATCAAATCGTATTGGTAACCTCAGGTTCTATTGCTGCAGGATTTAGAAGATTGGGGTTTGATAAGCGACCGACGAAAATTGCAGAAAAACAGGCTTCTGCGGCAGTGGGACAAGGGCTTTTGATTGAGGAATATACGCAAAATTTGATGAAAGATGGCATTGTATCAGCGCAAATTCTATTAACGCAAGATGATTTTGCTGACGCACGACGATATCGGAATGCTTCTCAGGCCTTGCAAGTCTTACTTAAACAACGTGCGATTCCCATTATTAATGAAAATGACACCATTGCCATTGAGGAGATTAAAGTGGGGGATAATGATACTTTGTCTGCTCAAGTTGCCTCTCTCTTAAAGGCAGATCTTCTGGTCTTGTTGACAGATGTGGACGGGCTATATACTGCAAACCCCAATAGTGATCCCACAGCAGAGCATTTACCTGAAATTAAAGAAATCACGGAAGACCTATTTGCCATGGCTGCAGGGGCTGGATCGTCTAATGGGACAGGAGGCATGACTACTAAACTACAAGCAGCTCAGATTGCAACCAAGTCAGGTGTGCCTGTATTTATTTGTTCTTCCAAAGAAGATACCGCTTTGCTTCAGGCTGTTAGTCAGGCTAATAGAGGAACCTTGTTCTTAGCAGATGAACATGCCATGAATCAACGAAAACAGTGGATGGCTTTCTATGCTCGGACTGATGCGACTGTTGAAGTGGATGCAGGGGCTGTTGAAGCTATGTTGCATCAAGGTCGAAGTTTGTTAGTAGCAGGTGTCAAAGCTATCGAAGGTGATTTTGGTGTAGGGCAGGTTGTCGAAGTATATAGCCAAAGTGAACATCGCTTGATTGGCAAAGGTCGGGTCAAACTATCGTCCGAAGACTTGCAGAATAAGTTGAAAAATGGCAGAGCAGAAGGTGTGTTGATTCACCGAAACGATTGGGTTAGTTTATAGTCAAATAATTTATCTTTTATTGCTTCGTCGAGTGAAAAGTTTCAGTCGAGGTTTTCAGCCCCACTTTTTACAATAAAAGACTTGTAATTAGGTGGGTGAATGGACTCGACTCGTTAAACTAACTTCATCAACCAGTCCCACTTTCTATCTGATATAAACCACATTCGTTCTATCTCCAGGTTCCAACTATCTTTCGTATAGTCGGGGCTACTCAAAAATCAAACTGAAAGACTTACAAGGAGAAAAAAATGGCAACAACACAAGCTTTATTAGACAGTTTATTGGCTCACAAAGCCTCTATCAACCTAGCGACAACAGAACAAAAAAATCAGGCCCTATCAGCAATGGCAGACCAGTTGGTTGCTCAAACTGAGGCAATATTAGCAGGCAATGCGATCGATATAGAGAATGCTCAAGGCAAGATTAGCCAAGTGATGCAGGACCGATTACTCCTAACTGCGGAGCGGATTGACGCGATGGCGAACGGTATTCGTGCCTTGATAGGTTTGCCAGATCCAGTTGGCTTGACCTTGGAAGAATCCACTCGGGCAGATGGGTTGAAGATTAGTAAGAAGTCTATTCCCTTTGGCTTGATAGGGATGATTTACGAAAGCCGTCCAAATGTGACATCAGACGCCGCAGCCTTGGCAATCAAGAGCGGAAATGCAGTCATCTTGCGTGGTGGCAAGGAAGCTTTTCATTCGGCCCAGGCCATTGTCATAGCCCTCAAGGCAGGTTTGGAGCAAGCCGGTCTTTCGTCAAAGGTCATCGAGTTAGTCCAAGATACCAGCCGTGCCTCTGCGACAGAGTTGATGACGGCAAAAGGCAAGATTGACCTATTGGTGCCTCGTGGTGGCGCAGGTTTGATTCAAGCTGTTGTTGAAAATGCAACAGTTCCTGTTATTGAAACAGGTACAGGAATCTGCCATGTCTATGTAGATAAGGATGCGGATTTGGATAAGGCTCTTCAGATTGTAGTCAACGCTAAAACCAGTCGTCCCTCAGTCTGCAATGCGGCGGAAGTCTTGTTGGTCCATGAAGAAATTGCCAGCCAATTCCTACCTCGCTTGGAAGAAGCTCTGGCTGGTCAGGTGGAATTACGTGCCGACAGTCAGGCCCAGGCTCTTCTCAAGCAAGCCAGACCAGCAGGCGATCGAGATTTTGATACCGAGTTTCTGGATTATGTCTTGGCAGTCAAAGTCGTTTCAAGTGTAGAAGAAGCCATCAGACACATTGGCCAACATTCGACTGGACATAGCGAGGCCATTGTGACGGAAAACAGCCAGATGGCAGAGCGTTTCACACTCTATGTGGATTCGGCGGCTGTTTATGTCAATGCCTCGACCCGTTTTACTGACGGTGGCGAGTTTGGTCTGGGCTGCGAGCTGGGCATTTCTACCCAGAAGATGCACGCTCGTGGTCCAATGGGACTGCGTGAAATGACAACTTACAAGTACATCATCACAGGCGACGGCCATATTCGTTAGGAGGACAGGATGAAGATTGGATTTATTGGACTGGGCAATATGGGAGCGGCTCTAGCTCAAGCGGTCAGCCAGCAGGCAGACACTCAGCTCCTGCTCAGCAACCACAACCCAGTAAAAGCCCATGCTCTTCAAGAGAAGGTGGGAGGTCTGCTTTTTTCTAATGGGGAAATAGCAGAGCAGGCCGAGGTGATTTTCCTTGGGGTCAAGCCTCACCTAATTCAGTCAGTCTTATCAGGCTTACAGGACCAGATTAGCCAGAATCCATCAGCTATCTGGATTTCCATGGCAGCAGGAGTGACCCTTAACAGCCTGGAAGAATTTGTGTCTGCAGATAAACTCATTCGTATCATGCCCAATACACCTGTCGCTATCGGCCAAGGCATGACAACCTATAGCGTGGTCAATCAAGAACTCGCTCCGCTATTGGAACAAATTTTAGAAAAAACTGGCAAGGTACAGCAAGTGCCAGAGAAGTTGATAGATGCTGCGACGGCTATCGCGGGCTGTGGACCTGCCTTCGTCTATCAGATGATTGAGGCCCTGACAGATGCGGGTGTGCAGAATGGTCTTACAGCGGAGGATGCGAAAATTTTGTCTGCACAAACCTTGGCTGGAACTGCTCAAATGGTATTATACAGCGACAAGCATCCAGCCCAGTTGAGGCAAGAAGTGACCTCGCCAGGTGGATCGACTATTGCAGGCGTGGTGGCTCTTGAAAAAGAAGGCTTCCGTTACGCCGTTATCAAGGCAGTCGCCGCCGCCCTCAAAAAGACTAGAAAATTAGGCAAAAAATAGAGAGAAAACAACAAAAAACGGGACTTTTAATCCCGCTTTGTTTTTTCCTTGATCCATTGGCTGACATTGGATATAGTTTTGCTTTGCTCCGCTTTACGTTTTTGATCTTGTACAAAATCCGCAAAACTTTGCTTGACGCCGTCTTTTTGAACCTTGTCCTGCAAATCATGCCATTTCTTTTTAAGGTTGCTGGAAGTTCGCTCGTAATAGGCTTCTAGAATCTCTTCTTTTGATTTGTAGTTCCGATAGAATGCATTTCGAGAAACCCCTGCTTTTCGTACTAACTCGGAAACCGAAATTTGCTTGAGTTCTTTTTTCTCTAGGAGAAATAGCAGAGCAGTTTCGATAGATTCCTTGGTTAGCTGATTGGCTTCTTTATTAGATTGATAGAGATTTTTTAATGATTTGGGTGAAATCTTACGCTCGGTCATATTCATCCTTTCCACTTGTGTGACGTCTGAAAGTAAATGCTTTCAGCTGGGATTGTTTAATGATATAATTGTAAGTAAATAGAGATTTATTGTCAAATAAAAAAGTAAAACTAGAAATGAGAATCCTATGTCAAAATGGAAAATTGTCGCAGATTCAGGCTGTGATTACCGTCAATTAGCGAATCTGGCGCCAAATACCGAATTTATTAGCGTGCCACTTACAATTCAGGTGGGAGATGAAGCATTCGTTGACGATGCAGGCTTGGATATTGACCATATGATGCATGTGATGGAAACTTCTAAGGTTGCAGCAGGTTCAGCATGTCCGAGTCCTCAGGCATATCAGTCCGCTTTTGAAGGAGCTGATCATATTATTGTCTTGACAATTACTGGTGGCTTATCAGGAAGCTTTAATGCAGCTCGGATAGCAAGAGATATGTATTTGGAGGAGCATCCAGAAGTTCAAATTCACCTGATTGATAGCTTGTCAGCCGGTGGAGAAATGGACCTTTTGGTGGATGAAATCAACCGGTTGATTGGAACAGGTTTGGATTTCCCACAAGTAGTAGAGGCCATCACCCATTACCAAAACCATAGTAAGCTTCTCTTCGTATTGGCTAAGGTGGATAATCTTGTTAAGAATGGTCGTCTGAGCAAACTGGTTGGAACAGTTGTTGGACTGCTAAATATTCGAATGGTTGGTGAAGCGAGTGCTGAGGGCAAACTTGAGTTGCTTCAAAAAGCGCGAGGTCATAAAAAATCTGTCAAAGCGGCTTTCGAAGAAATGAAGAAAGCAGGGTATCAAGGAGGGCGCATTGTGATGGCACACCGTAACAATGTGAAGTTTTTCCAAGAATTTTCAGAGTTGGTCCGACATAGTTTTCCTGCCGCCATCATTGATGAGGTTGCAACGTCTGGATTGTGCAGTTTTTATGCAGAAGACGGAGGATTACTGATGGGCTATGAAATTGAGGCCTCCGTCCAATAGTTTTCAATCAAATATTTATAGTCATTTGAATTTGTAGCTTTGATACATCGTCACTTTCGGTTTGCCCTACTCTACGAAAGTGACTTGTTTCGCATATCTTATTTCCAACCTAGAACAGCCTTTAGGCTGTTCTAGCTACCTGCACCTCAGT
>ERZ650307.422-NODE-422-length-24039-cov-4.639301_pt1 | contig 24039 bp, 23 predicted proteins | sample MGYA00376243_ERZ650307 | MGnify/ENA primary metagenome ERZ650307 (study PRJEB26733, sample SAMN07839242) | wastewater metagenome | biome: urban; feature: artificial channel; material: waste water | place: USA: North Carolina | collected 2016-03-31 ... | reverse complement strand
CAGGTACTGGAAGATCAGATCCCGGTATCTCTGGAGGCTCTGAAGGCCGGTATGGCCAAAACACGCTGGCAGGGAAGGATGGAAACGGTTCTTCCGGGTGTGATCGTGGATGGCGCACATAACGAAGACGGTGTTGAGAAGTTTGTAGAGACAGCAGAACATTTCCAGAAGGAATTTCCTCTGACTCTGCTGTTTTCCGCAGTGGATGACAAGGACTATACGGATATGATCCGCACGATCTGTAGCAGGATCCGTTTTCGACATGTGATCGTCACACAGGTAGGCGGATACCGTAAAGTTCCGGTAGAAGAGCTTGCGGAGATCTTCCGTGAAGACGGAGTACCGGAAGTGGAAGCAATAGAGGATGTTCCAGCAGCTTTTGAACGGGCAGTAAAGGAAAAAGGTGAGGATGGAATGCTGTTCTGTGTAGGATCCCTTTATCTGGTCGGTGAGATCAAGGCTGTGATCAGGAGGAAAAAATTATGATCGATTACGAAGAGGAACTGAAGAAATTTGAACCATGTCTGGATGTGGCAGATGTAGAAGGTGTCATTTATGACCGGGAGATCACAGATATCATGGATGTACTCCAGGAGATGCTGCGTGAGGTCAAGAGCAACAGACGTGTAAGATAAGGAGAAGTGGATGAACTGCATAAACTGTGGAGCGTTCCTGACGGATACAGATCTGGATTATTGTCCGCACTGTGGAGCCAATGTACTGATCCAGAAGAAGGTGGATTATCTTTCCAAGCTTTATTATAATCAGGGGCTGGAAAAAGCCAGCATCCGGGATCTGTCCGGGGCGATCAGCTGTCTGAAGCAAAGTCTTGCCTATGACAAACGGAATATCCGTGCAAGAAATCTTCTTGGTCTTGTATATTTTGAGACCGGTGAGGTGGTTGCCGCACTGAGTGAGTGGGTCATCAGCAAGAATATCCAGAAGAACCGAAATCTGGCTTCAGAATATATTGCCAGGCTTCAGGCAAACCAGAACAAACTGGAAACAATCAACGAAAGCATCAAGAAATATAACAATGCCCTCGCCATGTGCAGGGAAGGCCATGAGGATATGGCGGCCATCCGCCTGAAAAAGATCCTGTCCCAGAATCCCAAGCTGATCAAGGGGTATCATCTTCTTGCTCTGATCCAGATGAAGAATCAGGAGTGGAATAAGGCGAGAAGAACCCTGAAAAAAGCAGCCAGGATCGACAAGACCAATACCACCACACTTCGTTTCCTGCGTGAAGTTGACGAGCAGACGGGTGTTACCACAAAGATGGAAAAACGGCGTAAGGGCTTGTTTGGAAATGAAAAAAATGAGAATGATAATATTTCAGGAGAAATCGTTGTAAGGCCGTCGTCTTATAAAGAAAGATCAAAGATATCACTTTTCTTTACCACGGTACTTGGATTTGCGGCAGGGGCGGCAGCATTCTGGCTCCTTGTACTGCCGGCTGTGAAACAGGATATTTACAGGCAGGCCAATGAGCAGATCATACAATACAGTGATTCTCTTTCCAGCCAGAGCGTGGAGCTTACCAAAGCTCAGGGAGAAGCTGCCCAGTCCAGTGATACGGCAGATGCAGTTGCCAAGCAGGCAGAGGAAGAGCAGAAACGCAGTCAGAGCTATGAGGCTTTGTTTAATGCATATACTGCCATGCAGCAGGAGGATCTGGATACAGCGGCGCTGGAACTACAGAAGGTATATGTGGATACACTGTCAGATTCTGCAAAGGGGATTTACAGTACTATCAGCGGAAAGACCGGTGTAAGCGGGATCGAGAGCGGAGCTTCTGACGGAACGTCCAGTGCTGACAGCAGCACAGATGGAACAGCTGAAGCTGGAGCGGATGCCGCAGCTTCGGCGGGAGAAGATGCACAGAGCTCTGACGGAGATTCCGGAGAAGACAGCAGCTACAGTGACGGAGGATATGAGGATTCCTCTTACGATGGAGGTTATACAGAATAAAAAATATCATAACTCATACAGAGGAGAAACCTCGGATAAGGGGAATGTGCGTTGGCGCATTCCTCTTTTTTTACCCTTTGGTCATGAGAAATGGAATAAAAAATCAAAAATGGGGGAATGATAGAATGACATCAGGTTTTGAAAAATCCGGAACCGTGCTGACTGTACATCTTCCGGCGGAACTGGATCATCCGGCTTCTGATGAGATCCGGAGAGATTCAGACCGGATTATTGGACATAACTATATAAAAAATATGATTTTTGATTTCTCAGAGACCGTTTTTATGGACAGTTCCGGGATCGGTCTGCTGATGGGTAGGTACCGGGCACTTGGCATGAGGGGGAAATGTGTGCAGGTTGTCAATGTGAACAGTCATATTGCAAAGCTTTTACGGCTATCCGGAGTGGGAAAATATATTGAAATCTGTGGAAGTGAAAAATCGGCAGGTGAACAGGAGGGTGTTTATGATGGAAAACACAAATGAAATGACGATCATTTTTGACAGCAGACCGGTAAATGAAGCACTGGCAAGAGTTGCTGTGGCTTCATTCTGCACACAGCTGAATCCTACGCTGGAGGAAATTTCGGATCTGAAGACCGCAGTATCGGAGGCAGTGACCAACTGCATCATACACGGGTATGAAGGGGAGATACATAAGATCCGGGTAGAATGTCGTCTCCGGGGGCAGGAGCTTCAGGTAGATGTGACAGATCACGGAGCCGGGATCCCGGATATCAAAAAAGCCATGGAGCCTCTGTTTACCACAAAGGCTGATAAAGACCGCTCCGGTATGGGGTTTACATTCATGGAGGCGTTTATGGATGAGCTTCAGGTGGAATCGGAGGTTGGCCGTGGAACTACAGTGCACATGAAAAAGATCATCAGGAGGTAACTATGGATCGTACTCTTGTCCTCATCGGGCGTGCACACCAGGGGGATAAAGCGGCAAGAGATCTTTTGTTTGAGGAAAATACAGGACTGATATACAGTGTGGCAAAGCGTTTTCTGGGACGAGGGGTGGAGATGGAGGATCTGTTCCAGATCGGCAGCATCGGACTTCTGAAAGCTGTGGATAAGTTTGACATGTCCTATGATGTGAAATTTTCCACCTATGCCGTTCCCATGATCATCGGAGAGATCAAACGTTATCTCAGGGACGACGGGATACTGAAGGTAAGCCGTTCTCTGAAGGAAAACCACTACAGGATCTATCAGGTGAGAGAAGCACTGACACGCCGGCTGGAGCGGGAACCTACGACGGGAGAAATGGCAGAGGAAATGGGAATTTCCATAGAAGAACTGGTAATGACCATGGAATCCGGTGCAGAGGTGGAATCTCTTCACAAAACGATCTATCAGGGTGAGGGAACGGAGATTTCTCTGATGGACAAGCTCCCGGAAAAAGAAAACCGGCAGGAAAAAGCACTGGACAGGATTTTTTTGGAAGAGATACTGGGGACTCTGGAGGCAAAGGAGCGGAGGTTGATCTATATGCGGTATTTTCAGAACATGACCCAGATGGAGATCGCCCATGAGCTTGGCGTATCCCAGGTACAGGTATCCAGAATGGAAAAGAGGATCCTGCGCAGTCTGCAGGAATCCGCAGAGAAAAAATAAAAGAGAGCCATGAGAAATGCTGCTGTTTTCTCATGGCTCCTTTTTGTGGGCAGCAGATTTAGTCAGACTGCTGCTTTTTTATGAAAAAGTACATTTTTGTATTTGGAAAGTGCTCCAAGAAGGATCATACCGATCACACCGGCTGAGATAAATTCGCCGGCTCCTACTGTGAGCATCATAAACGGGATAGGAAGGTTAATGCCATATCCGTAACGAAGCACAAGAGGAACGATCACAATGTTGGAAACGATCGGCGGGATTGGGGCTGTCCATTTGCCTGTATTGCGAAGCTTGTAGGTAAAGAATGCACCGATAAGTGTGGCAATGCTTCCGAAAATGATGTCAACCGGAATCGCACCGCCAAGAAGATTGGCAATGATACATCCCACAAACAGTCCCGGGATGGCAGCCGGTGTGAAGAACGGAAGCACGGTCAGCGCCTCGGAAAACCGGATCTGAACTTCACCGAAGCTAAGTGGCGCGAATACCAGTGTCAGGACAACATATACAGCTGCAATGGCAGCTCCCTGTACCAGAAAATGAGTACCTTTGTTTTTCATGTTTTTTATTCTCCTTTAGTTTTGTTTTACGAGTGGAAGGTCACGAACACTCGGCACATTTATAGGCGGTGACCGCCTTGTAAGCCCTGTACGACCTTGGTTTTTGCGGGCTTTTGCAGCGAAACTGAGTATAGCATAAGGGGCGTGGAAATGCAAGGTACGATCCTGACTATTTGATAACCCTGGCCTGTGTGGACAGACCCTGGCTCTGAAACAGCTTTTTGTAAGAGGAAAGTCTGCTTGCCGGAACCTTTACAGTCAGTTTTTTGTAATTATTCTGACCTGCTCTTGTGAAGATATATTTACCTGAGCTTTTGGAAGTAAGACGTCCTGTCTGTATGGTGACAGAGGTAAGGGCCTTACAGTCACAGAAAGCTTTTGTGCCGATCGCAGAAACTCGGGAACCGATTTTTACAGTACGAAGACTTATGCATCCCTGGAAGGCTCCGGCACCTATGCTTGTGATATTTCCTGAAATCGTTACCTGTTTCAGGTTTTTACAGTTTTTGAAGGCATTGGCTGCAATGGCTGTGACTTTGTAGGTTTTTCCGTTAGCTTTGACAGTGGCCGGAATCTTTGCAGTGACAGTATTGCGTGAACGTGGTCCCTTCAGTGCTACGGAAGTCCCGGTGGCATTGACTGTGTAGACATTATAAGCATCCCGGAATGTTTTTGCAGTCTGTGGCTTTGGTGTGGCTGCAGGAGTGATCTGGAAATTTAAGGTGATGGTTCCGTAGAAATGGTAATCACCGATGATCTTCAGGGTAGCAGTTCCTGCTTTTTTATTGTTCTGGTATGTCACATGATAATCATTGATGCCAGAAAGCTTTGCTTTTCCAAGAGTTACGGTTGGAACGGGCTTTATGTCAGAGCCTGTATAGGTATATGTTTTTTTGATCCCTGTTACAGCTGCATCGGAAATATTGCATGCATAGCTGATATTGTTTTTCTTGGCATATGTAACTGCGTAAGAGCCGTACGGAGCATGGATCTTGCAAAAATATGCATGAGAGTTGACATACCCGTAGCCGCCCCACACAGCATCCGTTCCAATGCTTTTAACAGTATCAGGTATGTTGATCCTGGATAGCTTGTCACAGTAGGCGAAAGCTTCTTTTCCGATCTTTGTGACCCCTTTCTGGATGTCCACTTCTTTCAGCTCAGGAAGATAAACAAAGGCCCTTTCGGAAATACTTGTGATCCCGGGCTTTATTATTACCTTTCTGATCTGGTTTTTGATAGCTTTCCAGGAGGAATCGCTGGAGAAGGAAAACCAGCCTTTTGTTGAAGAGACCGGGTATCGGTGGTTTTCCTCTGTGGAAATAGAAAGTGGTCCGTAGCCGGAGATCGTAAGGATACCGTTTTTGAAATTCCAGGTTGCGTTGTCACCTGCGATATGGTAAGTTTTTTTGTCAGCTTTTCCGTTGTCGGAATTAATGGAATAAAAGTTCAAGGTGTTGGAGTTTGAAGCATAATAAACGACCCTGGAATCCTTTACCACAGGCTGACAGTCAGAAATCGGAGCAGCTGTTGTAAACTCTTTGCTGAGACTCTTTCCCTTTCCGTCCACAAAAAGATAATGAAGGGTGCTGGAAGAGAGCGGATCGTTAGCGGAAGAGTTTTTCTTGTTATCGTCGGAGACGTATTCTTCCCAGGAAATCATAAAACGGTTGTCATTTATTTTGGTGATCTTTACGCCCGCAAAGCTTTTTCCTCCGCCTGTAAAGTTGGTAAGCTTCCTGGTAGTGGTTGCTTTTTCGGAAAAGTCAGACATTGGTGTGACGGACAGATAAAGGTTATGAGGCGTGTTTTCAGATACCTTATCATATTTGGACTGATCGATGGAAGTGCCAACGCATAATACACTGTCAGAGGAAACAGCCATGCCGTCAACGCTTGCGTAGCAGGCCAGTGCCCACACAGAAGTATGTGAGCCTCCGTATGGCAAAAGCTCTATGGTGGTGCAGGCAAGTGTAGTGCTGTCGTATCTGGAAAGCTTTGTACATCGTGAACCCTCACTCTGCTCCAGTACGTAGAGATAAGAACCTTGTGATTTGATATACTGTGCAAAGGAATGCCACAGATCGCAGGAAACGATCTTTCCTTTCATGGTTGCCTGGTCGATCTCGACCATAAGGAAGCCCTGATGTCCCTGACCGACAGAGGAATCCACATATCCTTCGTGACCGGTAACAACATAGAGCTTGCCGTTGCTTTCTGTCATTTCCACACAGCCATAGTCAAAGGGCGTGCGGACCTCACCGCCAAAAAGCTCCGGGTTACTGGTAATTGCTGCTGCACCGTTCCGGTTCCAGTTTGTATCGTAGCGGATAACGCGGATGACCTCAGCGGAATCGTTTTCTTTGTTGTTTGTCTGGCCTTCTACCAGATAATATCCGTCAGATCCGGCATAAAAGCCACCCCACAGTGGAAGCTCCATGTTGATCTTGCGCTTGCTTCTGATCTTCAGATCATTATCGTAATATTCAACGCCGACAGAATTTTTCTGGTGGAAGACCCTCATGTATCCGCCGGAAACAGGAATAAGATCAGAGGTACGGCGTAACCTGACATTGAGATTGTCCTGTGCGGTTGGCGTAAGAGAGCCTGCCCGGGCTGTCTGTGGAAACAGGATCAGACAGAAGCAAAGACAGCAGAACAGAAATAGCAGAGATGTTAATTTTTTTAGCTTTTTCATAAGTTTCTCCTTTGTATGTGTTTTTAGATGATCTCCTGTTTAGATTATAATTCATGGGACAGAATTTACAATACAAAATCGGGAGTTATGGAACTTTCGATCCTCAGGATTTCTGTAAATTCTGTTCACAAAAACATCTTGAGGAAATACTGCTGGTGGGCAGTAACATCAGCAGCAGGAACCTTATGGAAACAGGGGCTTTTTTCTTGACAGCTTTTTGTGATATTGATAAAATATATTTCAGTATATAGGTTAAAGGGGCATTGGTTTTGATCTAAATCGATGTCTCTTTATTTATGTATCACACACATTATACCAGGGAGGTAGAAAGATGTTAAAAGTATGGATCGCAGGTGCCAACGGACAGATCGGACGGGCACTGAATGATGTTCTGGATCCAATGCAGATCGAGACTCTGAACACAGATCTTGATGAGCTGGATATCACAGACACAGATGAAGTGATCAACTTCGGTTCCATTAACCGTCCGGATGTGATCATCAACTGCACCGGTATCACAGATACCGATGAGTGTGAGAAGAATCCGGAACATGCATACCGTGTCAACGCACTGGGAGCAAGAAACTTAAGCATCGTGGCAAGAAAATGCGGGGCAAAGATCGTCCAGCTTTCCACAGATGATGTTTTCGACGGAAAGAGCAAAAAACCGTATACAGAGTTTGACGATACCAATCCGCTGACTGTTTACGGCCGTTCCAAGAGAGCCGGAGAGAACTATGTAAAAGAGTTTACACACAAACATTTCATTATCCGAAGCAACTGGGTATACGGAAAAGGCGGAAACAATTTTGTAAACCGTGTGCTGGAGACAGCAGAAAAAGGCCAGGCGCTTTCCGTTGCTTCGGATCAGTTCGGATCACCGACCAGCGCCAAGGATCTGGCAAGAATGATCCTGTATCTTATCGATACCAACGAATATGGAACTTATCACGTAACCTGCAGCGGTGTATGCAACCGTTATGAGTTTGCAACCGAGATCCTTCGCCTTGCAGGAAAGGAGATCGAACTGAGATCCGTGCCGACAGAGCAGTCAGATCTTTCTTCTGTCAGACCGCCATATGCCGTCCTTGATAATTTTATCCTCCGTATTATTGAAGTGTATGACATGCCGGACTGGAAAGCATCGCTGAAAGAATATATGGATGAAAGAGCGGAGGACTAGAATGAAAGAGAAAAATATAAAAGAGAAAACACAGCAGAAAAAGAAAATGGGCCTTACCACGAAGATCTTTGTGGCGCTGATCGCAGGTGCGATACTGGGAATCATTCTCTGTTACCTGGTTCCTGACAGCAGCTTCAAGAAAGATGTGATCGTGGAGGGAATCCTTTATGTGATCGGACAGGGATTTATCCGTCTGATGAAAATGCTGGTTGTACCGTTGGTATTCTGTTCCCTTGTCTGCGGAAGTATGTCCATCGGTGATACCAAGAAGCTTGGAACCGTAGGTGTGAGAACACTGGTATTTTATCTGGCGACTACAGCTCTGGCTGTTTCGGTTGCTCTGACGGTAGGTAATCTGATCAATCCGGGTGTGGGACTTGATATGAGCTCTATTCAGTCCTCCGCTTCCTCTGTGGAGACTATGGAGGCGACCTCTCTTACGGATACCATCCTGAATATCATTCCGGACAATCCGATCAATTCCCTGGCAAGCGGAACCATGCTTCAGGTTATCGTATTTGCCCTGATCGTGGGTGTGATCCTTGCGAAAATGGGAGAGCGCGCAGAGACAGTAGCGAACTTTTTCAGCCAGTTCAATGACATCATGATGGAGATGACCATGATGATCATGGCACTTGCACCGATCGGTGTATTCTGCCTTATCAGCAGAACCTTTGCAAACATCGGTTTCAGCGCATTTATCCCGCTGGCAAAATATATGATCGGTGTTCTCCTTGCACTGGCAATCCAGTGCTTCGGCGTATACCAGATCCTGCTGAAGATCTTCACAGGACTGAATCCGATAAAATTCATCAAGAAATTTTTCCCGGTTATGGCATTTGCATTCTCAACAGCTACATCCAATGCCACGATCCCGATGTCCATTGATACCCTGTCCAAAAAAGTGGGTGTTTCCAAGAAGATTTCTTCATTCACCATTCCTCTTGGAGCTACCATCAACATGGACGGTACCTCTATCATGCAGGGTGTTGCCGTAGTATTTGCGGCACAGGCTTTTGGTATCCACTTAAGTCCGATGGATTATGTGACAGTTATCGGAACTGCAACCCTTGCTTCCGTAGGAACTGCCGGTGTACCAAGTGTTGGTCTTGTTACTCTGACCATGGTATTTAACTCTGTAGGACTTCCGGTTGAGGCAATTGGTCTGATCATGGGTATTGACCGTATCCTGGATATGACCAGAACAGCGGTTAACATTACCGGTGATGCAGTCTGCACAACCATCGTTGCACACCAGAACCGTGCACTGGATAAAAACGTGTTCAACGAATCAAACTAAATATCCGGTTCAAAAAAAGATCCGACCTTGTCGGGTGAGATAAAAAACGAAAACGGCTGTACATATCGTAAGAGCGATATGTGCGGCCGTTTTTTTACTGGATCAGGTAAGTCCCCTGCTTATTCCTGTTCCAGAACACCCATGACAGAGGGTAGTTCCAGCTGCTGATAGGTGTGAAGGATCTTTTCCAGCTCAAAGATAGCAGGGGTAAGAAACTTATTCTTGTGATAGACCAGCTTGAATTTCCGGTTCCATTCCCCTGCTTCGTTGCAGAAGACCCGGACTGAACGGTGACGGATCTCATGATGCATAAGACGGATGGACATAACAGAGAGCATCTGGTTATACAGCACTGCGTTCAGCAGTGCCCGCGGACTGTTGGCTTCCCAGGCAGTTCGGATCTTCAGATCATGGCGAAGGGTGTAATCCTCAAAAAGCTGTCTGGTACCGCTTCCATATTCCCGGACTGCAAATTTCTGGTTGTTCAGCTCCTGGACATGGATGCGTCCTCTGCGGTAAAACGGATGCTTTTTTCCGGCGGCAAGGACCAGACAGTCGTCGATGATGGGAAGAACGACAAGGTCCGGGGAATGGATCTCACCTTCTACCACAGCAGCGTCCAGCTCAGAACGCAGAAGCTTCTGTTCGATATTTTGCGTGTTGGTGACAAAGGAGTAAACGTCAAGGTCCGGGATTTTTTTCTGCAGATCCAGGATAATGGATGGGGTCAGGCAGGTTCCCACAGTGAGGGTGGAGCCAAGCTTCAGGGTGGAAGACTGTCCCTGGTTCTGCATCAGCTCTTCCAGCTGCTGAAACTGGCGGATCATTTCACGGGCATGGGGAAGAAGAAGCTTTCCCCGTTCTGTGAGATAAAGCTTTTTTCCAAGACGTTCAAAGAGAAGGCCGTTATAATGAGCTTCCAGCTCACGGATGGCCTGACTGACTGTTGGCTGGGAAAGATAAAGATGTTTGGCAGCAGCACTCATGGAGCCCTGTTCCGCAACGGCCGCAAAAACAGTGAGATGGCGGATGGTCATATGGAATCTCCTTTTATTGTAAATTGGTATATAGGTAAAACCTATCATTTTTATAAAATAATATCATTTCTCAAATACATCTTCAAGTGGTATAGTAGGAAGTACGTGAAAACGATTTCAACATTGCAAAATACAGGGCAACGATACCGTGGGAAAGTATCGGAATGCCGGTGAGACCAGGAGGAGGAAATATGTCAGCATTAACTGTAAGCAAAGAGGAAGAGAAAAGACTGAAGGGGCAGGGGTTTTTAAATAACCGGGGAACCGATGAATTTTCTGCACGGGTGATCACTGTAAACGGAAAGGTGACAGCGGCACAGCACAGATGTATGGCGGAAGCAGCAGAGAAATTCGGCAACGGAAATCTTACCTACACGACCAGGCTTTCCGTGGAGATCCAGGGAATCCCCTACGAAAAGATCGAAGAGTTTCAGGAATTTATTGCGAAGGAAGGTCTGGAGACAGGAGGAACAGGAGCAAAGGTCCGACCGGTAGTATCCTGCAAGGGAACCACCTGTCAGTATGGACTTCTGGATTCCTATGCAATTTCAGAAGAGATTTTCCGGAGATTCTATAAAGGCTACCGTCAGGTTGCACTGCCGCATAAATTTAAGATCGCAGTAGGCGGATGCCCGAATAACTGTGTGAAACCAAATCTGAATGATGTGGGGATCATCGGACAGAGGATCCCGCACTTTGACAGCGAGGCATGCAAGGGCTGCAAAAAATGTGCCATTGAAGCTGCATGTCCAAACAAAGTGGCGAAAGTCGTTGACGGGAAACTGCACATTGATGAGGAGCTTTGCAGACACTGCGGAAGGTGTGTGGGAAAATGTCCATTCCATTCCATCCCGGACGGTACCTACGGATTCAAGATCTATATCGGTGGACGCTGGGGAAAGAAAATTTCTCATGGAAAGGCCCTGAACCGGATCTTTACGTCAGAGGAAGAGGCACTGGATGTTATTGAGAAGGCAATCCTGCTTTTTAAGGACCAGGGATTAAAGGGAGAACGTTTTGCCGAGACTATAGAACGAATTGGATTCGAAAATGCAGAAAAACAATTATTGGAAAAAAATCTTCTGGAAAGAAAAATGGAAATTTTGTCCAAATAGAGATATAAAAAACTTCCTATTATATAAGCTGTCTGAAACTGAAAAAATGCGAGCAATAATATAAAAAATTTTTATCCCATTTATATAAATTTTTATTATATCACAATATTAACAAAAAACTAAGTGAAAATTCTATTTGAAATATGCAAAATAATGTGATAAAGTATTAACAATACATGAACGGAGGTAAAAAGAGTGGAAAACTACATGTATTTGGTGCCGGTGGCAGCAGTACTGGCACTTCTGTTCGCAGCATACCTTGCAGCGAAGGTCAGCAAGCAGGATGCAGGAACAGACAGAATGAAGGAGATCGCAGGTGCGATCGCAGAAGGTGCCCGCGCCTTCTTAACAGCAGAGTACAAGATCCTGGTTATTTTTGTAGCCGTACTTTTTGTACTGATCGGAATCGGAGTTGGAAGCTGGGTAACAGCAATCTGCTTCGTAGTAGGTGCTCTGTTTTCAACAATCGCAGGATACTGCGGTATGACCGTTGCAACAAAGGCTAATGTAAGAACAGCAAATGCAGCAAAAGAGGGAGGAATGAACAAGGCTCTTTCCATTGCATTCTCCGGCGGTGCTGTTATGGGTATGTGTGTTGCAGGTCTTGGTGCACTGGGTGTCAGCGTTGTGTATATCATCACAAAGAACGTTGACGTACTTTCTGGATTCAGCCTTGGTGCTTCTTCCATCGCACTGTTTGCACGTGTTGGTGGTGGAATCTATACAAAGGCAGCTGACGTAGGAGCTGACCTTGTAGGTAAGGTTGAGGCAGGAATCCCGGAGGATGACCCTCGTAACCCGGCTGTTATCGCGGATAACGTAGGTGATAACGTAGGTGATGTTGCCGGTATGGGTGCAGACCTTTTTGAGTCCTATGTAGGATCTCTGGTATCTGCCCTTACACTTGGTGCGGTAGCCGGAGCAGTTTCCGGTGTTCTCTATCCGCTGGCTATTGCAGGCTGTGGACTGATCGCATCCATCATTGCAACATTCTTTGTAAAAGGTGATGATAATTCCAATCCGCAGAAAGCCCTCACAAGAGGAAGCTATGTATCTGCAGCACTTGTTATCATCGTGTCCCTGATCCTCAGCAAGACTCTCTTCGGAGACATGAAGGCAGCCATCGCTGTGATCGCAGGTCTTGTTGTCGGTGTCATCATCGGAAACATTACAGAGTATTACACATCTGCAGATTATAAACCGGTTCAGGGAATCGGCGAGCAGTCTGAGACAGGTGCAGCTACAACTATCATCAGTGGTATCGCAGTAGGTATGAAATCTACAGCATTCCCGATCCTGCTGATCTGTGTTGGTATTTTTGTAGCATACGGTGTGGATGGATTATACGGAATCGCTCTTGCAGCAGTTGGTATGCTTTCCACAACAGGAATCACAGTTGCCGTTGACGCGTATGGACCCATCGCTGACAATGCCGGTGGTATTGCAGAGATGTCAGGTCTGGATGAGTCAGTTCGTGAGATCACAGATAAGCTTGATTCTGTAGGTAACACAACAGCAGCTATGGGTAAAGGCTTCGCGATCGGTTCCGCAGCTCTTACAGCGCTTGCTCTGTTTGTATCTTATGCGAATGCAGTAAATCTGGATGCGATCAATATCCTTGCTCCTCGTGTTACGATCGGTATCTTTATCGGTGGTATGCTTACATTCCTCTTCTCGGCCTTCACAATGGAATCCGTTTCCAAGGCTGCTTACAAGATGATCGAGGAAGTAAGACGCCAGTTCCGTGAGAAACCAGGTATCATGAAAGGTACCGAGAAACCGGATTACAAATCATGCGTTGCAATCTCCACAACAGCAGCTCTTCACGAGATGATGCTTCCTGGAATCATGGCAGTCGTTGTTCCGGTTATCGTAGGTGTTGTTCTTGGCGTTGAGGCTCTTGGAGGACTTCTTTCCGGTGCTCTTGTAACAGGTGTACTGATGGCAATCTTCATGTCCAACGCAGGTGGTGCATGGGATAATGCAAAAAAATACATCGAGACAGGTCATCATGGCGGAAAAGGCAGCGAGGCGCACAAAGCAGCCGTTGTCGGCGATACAGTCGGCGATCCGTTCAAAGATACATCAGGGCCTTCCATTAACATCCTGATCAAGCTTATGACTATTGTATCACTGGTATTTGCTCCTCTGTTCTTATCCATCGGAGGACTTCTGTAAATATCATTTCAGAAAAAAAGTAAACCCATATTATATAAAAAAAGCTCTTTGCAGAGAAATCTGCAGGGAGCTTTTTTTGTGCGACAGGCGGCGGAATTGTACGGATATGAGAGTGTGCTCTGGTTATGATTCAGTTTCTGGATTTTCTGTTCGTGCAGCCTGTTCGATCAGTGTCCGGTTTACATCATCCTCATAGGTCCGCATCTGCACCTGCATAGGTGTGGGATCATCGCTTAGCTTCAGATGCCCGAAATGATTAAAGAAGATCAGTACGCCGAGGCCGATCCCGATGGAGTAGGAAATCTCCAGGATGGTAAAGCCGGAGGAACTTTTTCCCGTAACAAGAGTGTAAAACTGGCTAAAAAGGCTGCCCATATCTACGTCATTATTAAAGGTCATAATGGAAAAAGCGGCGCCGAAAAAGGAAACCAGGCATACAAAAAGGATTTTCACATACCGGAAAATTTTCCCTGTGGCAGAGCTGATGCGGTAGGTGATGATAAAATCCGTTTCCCCGATGGGAGAAATATCAATGGAGGGTTCCAGCTTCTGGATCTTTTTCAGAAGATCCGAGACAGACATCACATAGCGTCCGGGCTTTTTCGCATCCAGAACGATCACAGGCATGACCCGCAGACGAGTGAGGATTTTGGGGTCACTCATGGAAAGTGCAGCGATATCCTGAAGATATACATGTGGGTTGGTGACTTCAATGTTCTGATCCAGCTGCAGATAAAGAGTATCACTCATGAGAAAAAACTCCTTTCCCGGAATATTATTTTTTCATTTTTGGACGGAAGAAGAGACTGGCCAGATAAGAGAAGATCAGGGCGGAGGAAACTCCGGCAGCACAGGCAGTGAAGCCTCCTGTAAAAAGCCCAAGGATGCCGTCTTCTTCAATGGCTTTTTTCATACCCTCCCATAATACATGTCCGAAACCGATCAGCGGGACGGAGGCCCCGGCACCTGCAAAATCCACCAGCGGCCGGTAGACGCCAACGGCACTTAACAGGGCGCCGCTACATACCAGAAGTACCATCACACGGCCAGGCATCAGCTTTGTCTTGTCCAGAAGAATCTGGATCAGGGCACAGACAAGGCCGCCGAACCAGAATGCGTTAAAGTAATCCATGCTCATACCTCCATATGCTCGATGACAACTCCGTGGGCAATACCCGGAATACTGTCACCTTCATTAAAGCTTACTTTGGAAAGAAGCGCTCCTGTTGGTACAAAAAGGATCCGCTTCCATTCTCCGGATACAATCTTCGGAAGGATGTAGGAGGCAAGGACTACAGCAGAACAGCCGCAGCCGCTTCCTCCTGCGTGGGTGTCCTGAGAAGGATCGTCATAGATCAGGATACCGCAGTCTTTATGAATGGGAGAAAGCCGGATATTTTGTTCCTCCAGAAGATCCAGGAGAATTTTCTGCCCGATGATCCCCAGATCCCCGGTAAAGACGGCATCATAATCCGAAGGCGTCCGCCTGAAATCCGAAAAGCTTCGTGCAATGGTATCGCAGGCTGCAGGAGCCATACAGCCTCCCATGTTCATGGAATCCCTGAGACCGTAATCCATCACACGGCCGGCAGTAAGGCCGGTGATAGCAGCACAGCCTTTGCCGGAGCGCAGAGGAGCTTTTTCTCCGGGAGGAGATGTACTTAGGATACAGGCACCGCTTCCGGTTACTGTCCAGGTGGCAGAAAACGGCCGCTGGTTTCCGTATCCCAGAGGAAAACGAAATTCTTTTTCCGCACTTGCGAAATGGCTGGAGGTGGCACATAAGACCCGTGTGCCGAATCCGGCGGTCAGAGCAAGGGAACCGAGAGAAAGTGCTTCCCCTATGGTGGAGCAGGCGCCGTAAAGACCGTAAAAGGGAATTCCAAGTCCAGCGGAGCCGAAACAGGTGGCTGATGTCTGAGCGAGAAGATCTCCGGCGAACATCAGATGGATATCTTCGGAGCTCAGTCCAGCTTTGCTTATGGCCTGAGTGGCAGTTTCTTTCTGCAGTGTGCTTTCCGCAGATTCCCAGGTGTCACAGCCAAACATGGGATCTTCACAGACCAGGTCAAAAAGATCTCCAAGAGGACCGTCCGCCTCTTTCTGACTGACGATGGATGCGGCGCTTTCGATATACAAAGGCTGTGAAAATGCAATGCTGGCTGCGCCAAGTCTGAGATTTTTGCTCATGATATCACCTCCAGGATCTTCAGGATATAATAGATCACACCCAGTCCCCAGGCGCTTAAGATGCCGTAGAGGATCACAGGACCTGCAATAGTAAAGATCTTGCACCCTATGCCGAAAACCTGTCCTTCTGCCCGGAACTCAATGGCGGATGCAGCCACTGAGTTGGCGAATCCGGTAATGGGAACAAGACTTCCTGCACCGCCGAATTTGCCGATTTTGGGATAAATACCAAAGCCCGTGAGAAGGACGCTTAAGAGAATGAGAAGGACAGAACACCAGGTTCTGGAATCGGAAGCATCTGCACCGAGAGCCTGTGCTGTGTTTAAGATAACCTGTCCAAGAAGACAGATCAGTCCGCCTGTGAGAAAAGCTTTTGCCATATTCAGCGGCAGACTGTGGGTGGGAGTAAGCTGCTTGACATATTGTTCATATTTTTTTTTGTTGATATTTTGCATATGGAAAATCCTTTCGTGAGATGGTAGAGTGACAGTAAGAATTACATCCAGCTCATGGCATAATAAAACAGGGAGCCCAGGGCTTTTCCGGCAGCAATGGAAATTATTACCGGAGAAAGCCCCTGAGAGAGCTTCAGCCGTCTGGCAAAGACGGGAAAGACTTTTGCGATCTCTGCCAGTGCAAGGATCCAGCCGCCCAGGAAAATTCCGAAAAATACTCCGCAGACAGCCAGGAAAAAAGGTCCCAGCGGAATTCTGATCGGAAACAGGGTGACGACGGTTCCGGCAACTGTTCCCAGAAGTGTCAGATCTTCATAAAGAAAAATCTGGTCAGCTGTATGCGTGATACCTGCATAGCGGGGAACAATGGAAAGGCCGATCAGCAGTCCGGAGACACCTCCTGCAACGATGATCCCGGCACAGAAACCGATAAAGCACAGAATCAGCTGTTGAAGCATGGACAGAACCTCCTTGTGGGATTGTATGGGAATAGTATGAGAAAATATAAATTTTTTATGCGAAAATCTTAAAAAACAAGAATATCTGTACATTTACGGACAGAGATAGTATAATAAAAAGGAATATGGACAGCGGCGGACAGGCGCTGTCTTTCTCAATCAAAAGAAAAAACAGTGTCAGGAGGACGGATATGCAGGATGCTTTTTCACGTATGGAATTGCTCGTTGGAAATACAGGTGTAAAAAAACTCAGCAGGGCGAAAATTGCAGTATTCGGTCTTGGCGGAGCCGGATCACAGGTGGCAGAGTCACTTGCGCGCTGCGGTGTGGGGAGTCTGACACTGATCGATCATGAAAAGATCACATTGACGAATATCGGAAGCCAGGTGCTGGCACTTCATTCTACTCTGGGAATGAGCAAGGTAGAGGCGGCCAAGAAGAGAATCCGGGATATTGATGAGAATATTTTGGTGCATACCTACGAAACCTTTTATAATGAGGAGACTGCGGGAATGTTTGAATTGCGTTCCTTTGATTATATTGTGGATACAATGGGAACACTGTCGTCAAAACTGCTTCTGATCAGCAGAGCAAGGGAGGAACGTGTGCCTGTGATCTCCTGCCTGGACATCGGGGACAAGATAGACCCGTCTAGACTTGAGGTTGCGGATATCAGCAGGACCACAGTATGCCCGGCGGCCAGGATCATAAAAAAAGAACTGCGTAAACAGGGAATACGTAAACTCAAAGTACTGTATTCCAGAGAACAACCGGCAAAAGAAAAGCTTTTCAGACGGAGAAGAACTATGGTGAAGAAGCCTGCCGAAGGAAATATTTCCTTTGTGACAGGGACTGCGGGATATCTGCTGGCGGGAGAAGTTGTGCGGGATATACTGTCAGCCGGAAACGTTTCACACAGCTGACAGCAAATGAGAAATTGAGCGCAGATCACGGACAGATCCAGTTCATGAGCATGAGTCAAGGCGGAACAGTAATGTCTGCTTTACAGAAATAAAACAGAAAGACTGAGGAAATAAAAAGTGAATTCAGAAATCATAAAAAAGTTCTGCGATCTTCTTGGAGAAGAACGTGTTTTTACAGGCGAAGCAATGAGCCGTCATACAACTTTTAAGATCGGAGGTCCGGCGGATTATTTTCTGATGCCGGATAAAGACACAGATGTGGGGCGTATCGTAAAAATCTGTAAAGAAAGTGCGATCCCTTATTTTATCCTCGGAAACGGAAGTAATCTTCTGGTAGGAGACGGCGGTTACCGTGGCGCGGTTATCCAGATCTACAAAAATATGTCTGCCGTTACCGTAGAAGGAACAGAGATCACCGTACAGGCAGGTGCGCTGCTTTCATCGGTGGCAGCAGCAGCAAAAAATGCAGCTCTTACAGGCTTTGAGTTTGCAGGCGGGATCCCGGGAACTATGGGCGGTGCGGTTGTGATGAATGCAGGTGCCTATGGCGGCGAGATGAAGGATGTTCTCACAGAGGTAACTGTGATGGATGAGGAGGGAGAGATCGTTACCCTTCCGGCAGATAAACTGGAACTGGGATATCGTACCAGCATCATCAAAACCGCAGGTTATATCGTGCTGGAAGCAAAGCTGCAGCTGAAGGAGGGAAATCCGGAAGTGATCCGTGAGACCATGAAAGATCTGACGATCCGTCGTACCACCAAACAGCCGTTGGAGTATCCCAGTGCTGGAAGTACCTTTAAGAGACCGGAGGGATATTTTGCAGGTAAGCTGATCATGGACAGCGGTCTTGCTGGATATCAGGTAGGTGGTGCACAGGTTTCTGAGAAACACTGTGGCTTTGTGATCAATGCAGGCGGTGCAACTGCCAGGGATGTCCGCACGCTGATGGATAATGTCAGGGATATCGTTTATAAGAAATATGGAGTTACGCTGGAACCGGAGGTGAAGTTCCTGGGTGATTTTGAAGCCTGATGACCATTTCTGGTACATCGTTTTCAAAATAATTATACCACTTACTTGTCTGTGGATCCGATCGCACAGACCTAAAAGGCTCAGCGTAGTCCGGCTTTCAGGTACCCAGGATACGAAACAGAGGGAACAGGAATGCGTATGTACGCTTTGCAGATAACGGAAGAAGAAATGGAAAGGAAGAGAGACTATGCGTTTTGTGATCGTTACAGGAGTGTCAGGAGCAGGAAAAACAGCTGCACTTAAAATGTTGGAGGATATGGGATATTTCTGCGTGGATAATCTTCCAATCCAGCTTCTGGAAAAATTTGCTTCCCTTCTTCCTGAGATGCAGAGCGAAAATGTTAGAAATGTGGCTCTGGGGATCGATGCCAGAAGCGGAAGTGCCCTTGATGAACTGGAAGTAGTTCTGGACCGTATGAAGCAGACCGGGTATGATTACGAGATCCTGTTTATGGATGCAGAGGATTCTGTCCTTGTAAAACGCTATAAAGAATCCAGAAGAAGCCACCCGCTGGCAAGAGCAGGGAGAGTGGATGAGGGAATCCGCCTGGAACGTGAGAAAACAAAATTTCTCCGGAAACGTGCGGATTATATCATTGATACCAGCCATCTGCTTACCAGGGAGCTTCGCCAGGAAATCGAAAAGATCTTTGTGGATGACAGAGAGTTCAGCAATATCATGATCTCTGTGCTTTCCTTCGGCTTTAAGTATGGAATCCCGGCAGATGCAGATCTTGTGTTTGATGTGCGATTTCTTCCCAATCCCTATTATGTGGATGAGTTGCGTCCTCTGACAGGCCTTGACGATGAAGTGTTCAATTATGTGATGGCCAGTGATACGGCGAAAGCCTTCGCGGACAAACTGGAGGATATGATCCGTTTTCTGATCCCTAACTACATTAAAGAAGGGAAAACAAGCCTTGTGATCGGTATCGGATGTACAGGGGGAAAACATCGTTCTGTTACTATTGCCAGAGAACTTTTTTCCAGGCTTTCCAAATCGGATGAATACGGCATCCGCCTGGAGCACAGGGATGCGGAGAAGGACAGACTTCTGAAAAAATAACTGCCGCGATGAAAAGGGTGGCAGGGAAACAGTAAAAGAGGGTTCGGGATGTCATTTTCAGGAAAAGTCAAAGAAGAACTTGCAGGACAGCTTAGTCTGGCCAGGCACTGTCAGGTGGCAGAACTGGCGGCACTGCTCTGCGGCTGCGGCCGTGTGGAAAAAATGTCGGATGGAAACAGAAAACTATGGATCCAGACAGAAAATGAAGCAGTTGCAAGAAAAAGCTTTACATTATTGCGAAAAACCTTTAATATAGAGACAGCGATTGTTATCCGGGAAGGGTCTCATCTCAAACGGGGTAAGGTATATCTTGTTGAGGTTACGGATCCTGCCAGAACAGAGGAAGTACTGCAGGGGACAAAGCTTTCTGTGGATAACGAAACCGGTTTACTTGAAATGGATAATTCGCTTGTGGTTCAGATGAACTGTTGCAAGCGGGCATTTATTCGCGGTACTTTTTTGTCGTCCGGTTCGATCAGTGATCCAGAGAAAGGGTATCATTTTGAGATCGTGTGTCCGGACAGCAGGAAAGCAGAACAATTACAGGGGATTATCCGCAGTTTTCACGTAGAAGCTAAAATTGTGGTGCGCAAGAAATCATATGTGGTCTATGTGAAGGAAGGCGCGCAGATCGTTGACATGCTGGCAGTCATGGAGGCGAACGTAGCCCTTATGGATCTGGAGAACATCCGGATACTTAAGGAAATGCGTAACACGGTAAACCGTAAGGTGAACTGTGAGGCTGCGAATATCAATAAAACGGTAAATGCGGCAGTGAGACAGGTGGAAGATATACAGCTGATCAGCAGAACTATCGGCTTTGAGAGCTTAAGTGATGGATTGGCACAGATAGCCAGGCTGAGACTGCAGTATCCGGATGCCACACTGAAAGAATTAGGTATGATGTTGAATCCGCAGGTGGGCAAATCAGGTGTGAATCACCGGCTTCGCAAGCTGAGTGAGATCGCAGATGAGCTGCGGGAGAACAAGGAGGAGCTATTATGATTAAAAAACCAATCACTATCAACTTATCCACTGGACTGGAGGCAAGACCTGTAGCACAGCTTGTTCAGGTGGCAAGCCAGTTTAACAGTGAAATTTATGTTGAGATTGGCAAAAAAAGAGTCAATGCAAAGAGCATTATGGGAATGATGACCCTGGGACTTGACGCTGGAGAAGAGATTACACTGTCTGCCAACGGTGATGATGAGAATGCAGCGATGGAGAGCATTGAACAGTATTTAAGCAACCAGTAATCAGTTGGAACAGAGCAGTCCGCGGAAAATGGTAGATTCCTGCGGATGTGGAATATAAAGGGATACAGACGGAAAGGAAGACCGATTCCCGCTGTATCCCTTTCCGCTTCAAAGTACCTACAAATATGAAAGAGGAAGATTACCTATGTCAAAAGTATTGAAATTTATCGTACATTTTGTTGTGATATGCACACTGATCTGTGTACTGGGACTTGTTCTTCCGCCGTTCTTCGGGGTGAGAACAGTGATCGTGGATAAATCCGATAAGGCAACGAACCTCCCAGTCGGATCTGTTACATATGCGATCCCGGAGAAGAGTTCTGCGATCAGCGCAGGTACTCCGATCCTTGTACAGAAAGATTCCGAGACATATAAATATACGATCACCAATCTCGATGCCTCCAAGGGAACCGGAACAGTAACAGATCAGTCCGTTTCCGGAGGAAAGACTTTTACCATTAAGGTTGGAGATTATGTTCCGAAAGTTGTAGTTACCATTGGCTATGTGGGATATCTTATGGTGGCTACAGAAAGTATTGAAGGCCTGATCATTCTTGGTCTGGTCGTATTGTTCCTGATCATCCTGTATGTGATCGCAGAACTCTGGAAGAAAGAGCCGGATGATATTGAGGAAGATGTGAACGATCCGGAACCGGGTTATGTGAAGTCTAGGAAAGAACTGAAGCAGGAAGAAAAAGCACGTGCCAGAAGAATGAAGGAAGAAGAAAAAGAGATCATTCAGGAAGAAAAGGCACGAAAACACAAAAATAAAAAAGCAGATAAGCGTAAGGTCCGTACGGGCGGTTTCGTAGATGAAATTGACGAAGAGGATGTTACAGGCTATTCGGAGAATAAAAAGAAGGCTGCCATACAGCAGACTGCACAGACTGCCGCAAGTGAAGCTCATGCGGAACTTAAGAAAGAGATTGCAGCAGCCACTTCAGAAGAAGCAGATATGCTTTCCAGACTGGAAATGGCAGAACGTACGGTTGAAGAAAACAGAAAGCCGCATCCGGCCGGAAAGGTCGAAGAGGTTCCGGAAGAGGAAGAGGAGCCGGTTACCATTGGAAGCCTTGCGATGCCGTCTTATTCCGCAGCGCAGCTTGCAAGCCGCGTAAAGAAGGCCGGTGATGCACCGGATATCGTTAAGGATGACATCACGAAGGTTACACTGTTTGATTACTCGGATATCATCAGTGGTGATGTGGACGATATGGAAGAATAAAATAAGTACCTATTATATAAGAAGAAAATGGTTCAGAAATGAGCCATTTTCTTCTTTTTTAAAAAAAATCAAAAAAATTTAAAAAAAGGCTTGCATTCTGAAGAATCATCGTATATACTAATCCTTGCTGTGACATTGATAGCTGTGAAGCGCGAGGTTGCTGCCACACTGGCAGGTTTTCCGTGGAGCGAATGTCAAGTTAGGAAACTGACGACAAGTCACTGTACAAACAATATGGTCTATCAAAGATAGAAACAACGTGTGAAAAAATGCGAATCGCCTGACGATGGGGCGATACATCAGAGATGTACCGCAGGACACACACGGAGAAGTGTACAGTCACCGCTTGTCGTACTATTTACAAAGTGCGAAAAGGAGGCGACTTTTTTTATGGCAAGTCAAGTAATGAGAATCACTCTCAAGGCTTATGATCACGAATTAGTTGATTCATCAGCAAAGAAAATCATCGAGACTGTAAAGAAGAACGGATCACAGGTGAGCGGACCGGTACCTCTTCCTACTAAGAAGGAAGTAGTTACAATTCTTAGAGCTACTCACAAGTACAAAGATTCCCGTGAACAGTTCGAGCAGAGAACTCATAAGAGACTGATTGATATCGTTACACCAACTCAGAAGACTGTTGATGCTTTATCACGTCTTGAGATGCCAGCAGGTGTTTACATCGATATTAAAATGAAACAGAAATAATAACTGTTTCGACAAATTATTTCGTAAGTCCTGATTAGTTATTTCATATAGATATGGCTGCTCTAGGATGAACGGTTCCGCTACTCCACTGCAGATCAGCAGGTGGGCAAGAGGCGTTCCGCTGTAGAAAACAGGAGGTTAAACAATGAAGAAAGCGATTTTAGCAACAAAAGTCGGAATGACACAGATCTTCAATGCAGACGGCGTATTAGTGCCGGTTACTGTATTACAGGCTGGTCCTTGTGTTGTTACTCAGATTAAGACAGTAGACAACGATGGATACAGTGCAGTTCAGGTTGGATTTGTTGACAAGAAAGAAAAGACTGTTAACAAAGATGCCAACGGAAAGAAAGAAATTCGCAACAGACATGGCGTAAACAAGGCTCAGATGGGTCACTTCGCTAAAGCTGGTGTATCTGGTAAGAGATTCGTTCGCGAGTTCAAGTTTGAGAACGCAGACGAGTATAAGTTAGCAGATGAAATCAAAGCTGACATCTTCGCAGAAGGTGACAAGGTTGATGTTACTGCTATTTCAAAAGGTAAAGGTTTCCAGGGTGCTATTAAGAGATTAGGTCAGCACAGAGGACCGATGGCTCATGGTTCTAAGTTCCATCGTCATCAGGGTTCTAACGGTGCATGTTCTTCTCCGAGCCGTGTATTCAAGGGAAAAGGAATGCCTGGACACATGGGTAGCGTAAAAGTTACAACTCAGAATCTTGAAGTTGTAAGAGTTGACGCAGAGAACAACTTACTGCTGATCAAGGGTGCTGTCCCAGGAGCAAAGAAAGCTCTCATCACAGTAAAAGAGACCACAAAGTCTGGTAAATAGTGCAAAGTAAGAAAGGAGGAACTTTACGATGGCTAAAGTAGCTGTTTATAATATGGAAGGTAAAGAAGTTGATTCTATCGAATTAAACGATTCCATTTTCGGCGTAGAAATTAATGAGCATTTAGTTCATATGGCTGTGCTTCAGCAGCTTGCAAATAATCGTCAGGGAACACAGAAGGCTAAGACACGTTCTGAAGTTCGCGGTGGCGGAAGAAAACCATGGAGACAGAAGG
>ERZ650307.420-NODE-420-length-24075-cov-8.940341_pt1 | contig 24075 bp, 7 predicted proteins | sample MGYA00376243_ERZ650307 | MGnify/ENA primary metagenome ERZ650307 (study PRJEB26733, sample SAMN07839242) | wastewater metagenome | biome: urban; feature: artificial channel; material: waste water | place: USA: North Carolina | collected 2016-03-31 ... | reverse complement strand
ATTGTGGAGAAGTTATAATAGTTAGTAATTAATTAAATCTTAAAATTATGACAATTAAAGAACTTATTGATAAACTTCAACAATTTGATGAAGATAAACTTGTTTTAGTTGAAGATACTGAATATAATAAACTTGTTTTAGTTGAAGACCCTGAATATAAAGAATTTCAGGCTATTGATGTTGAACTGGGTAAATGATAGATTTATAATAATTACTATTACGATTAAATAAATAATTAAATTTTAAAATTATGAGTAAATTTATTGGAGTTAAAATGATTGAAGCTGTTCCTATGACAGCTCGTGAAGCAAATGACAAAGGTTATAGAATTGGTAATCATTCTTTTGAAGAAGATGGTTATGAAGTAACTTATCCAGATGGATATAAATCTTGGAGTCCTGCTAAAGAGTTTGAGAAAGCTTATTATAAACTTGAAGACCCTGCTGGAGATGTTCTTAAAGAAAATGATATTAAGAGATTTATTAGTAATATTGAAAATGTAAAAGTTGGTACTAAAACAACTAATACTACTCTTACTTGTCTTACTGGATTTGAAGTTCATGGTCAAGCAGCTTGTGTAAAACCTGAAAACTTTGATTTAAATGTTGGTTCTAATTATGCTCGAATTAAAGCTGAAGATAAAATTTGGGAAGGTCTTGGATTTGTTCTTCAATGGGCTAAATATGGACTAAAGAAGTAAATAGTATTAATGCTAATGGTTTATATGTTATACGTAAAGCTGGCTCTAATAGAGCTGGCTTTATTAAATTTGATGATTAGCTTGGAACCGCTACGAGTGCTACGCACTCTTCGCTATACTCCCCGTAGAGGATGGAATGGTAGTTGTGCTAGTAATATTAGTATAGTTATTAATAATAATGATTATATTGATTGAATGAATACTAGTCTATTCCATCCTCTACGGGGAGTTGAGCGTAGCGAAGCGGAGCGTTCTACTAATCCTTAAACTTATAGTCGTTGGCATGACTGAAACCTCGGTAGCTAAGCTAGTCTTACTACTGGGGTTTATTTTTATCTTATTGTTAAACTTAAATATATTATAATTATGGTTGCATTTATTGTTCTTATTGGGATTGTATTTGGTGGTGTTAAACTATTAGCAGTTGCTAATAATATTAGTGATAGTGAAGCTATGGATAAGTATAGTGGAAAACTATTTGTTGTTGGTATTATAGTTTTTATTATTCTTATGTGTGTTATTGGTAATAATGATGATGGTTTTAATTAAGATAAAAGAAATAGGGCTTGTCTAGGTAGTGATACCATAGGCAAGCCCTTATTTTTTACTAGATTCAAGTCCAGCTTATTCAAATATATCTTTAGCTATATCTTTATAAGGTATAATACTAAGTATATTTTCATCAAGTTTATAATAACTATTATTATTAGGTAAATCAAGAACTCGATTAATACTACGAACAACAGGTATATTACGAATAGCCATAACTTCAAACTTATTCATACCTTTATATCTACCAGTAGTATATTCCTCAGTAAAATCTTCTTCAATAAGGAATCTAGCAGCCATAGCAGTAGTACCAAGTAAGTCATTAATAGTTTGTCCAATAGCAACAGGACTAGACCATAGCTTTTTACCTTCAGCATAAGCACCAAATGGAGTAAATGAAGCAGCTTCAGAAGCAAGACGGTCAGCATGATAAAGCATAAGATTATACATAATACTTTCATCATCATCTCCTCCCATACCAGTTATAGCAATTGCTCCAATAATAGCAGCACCTACATAAAGTAAATCACCTAAATTACGTCTAATATTTGCTTTTTCATGTTCAGGAAGAAGTTCATAATTAAGTTTGAAATTAACAGCAAATGAAAGTAAATTCTTACCATAAGTTTGGAATGCTTTAAGAACATCACTTACATTATTAACTTCTCCTATGTTAGTTTCTTTAAATGGAATAGTCAAATAATCATAAAGACTAGTATAACTACCTTTTTCAATAGTACCTAGAGTTTCATTATAATAACCATTCCAACGATAACGTTTCTTAAAACCGGGATAAAGATGTTTATGATATTGCATAACCATACCACCCCACCAATGTTGTTCAATATTAGCAGAACCAAGTTTATCATAAACACCATGAACTTTCTTATTTACTTCACGAACTTTATCAATAAATTTAGCATATTCTTTAAGAGTAAGTTTACTATCAGGTTTTATTTGAGCAATTCCATCTTTAAGTTCAAACTGATTATAAATATCTGGAAGTTTAGCAAACTTTTTATCAATATTCTTAATAAGTTCTTTACGTTTAGCTATATATTCTCTTTGTTGTTCTTCATTAAGATAAGTCTTAACAAAATCGAATATAGGATTAGCTTTAAATAGATTATATTTAGCTCGTTTTTTATTATCAGCTTTAGCATCATCAATGAACTTATTGAATTGTTCAAGTAGAGCTTGGTTCTCTCCTCCACGGGGAGTATTTATTACAGACATAAGAGCATCTTGTTCAGCTTTACGATGATACATTTCTTTACTCATTATATCATAACCACCTCTACCATTATCAACAAGTCTATGAGATTTAAGCATAGCAAATAGCATAACATTTTGCATATAATGTTCACCAACAGATTGAGGACTAAATAGTAATCCACGAACTCTACGAATATTTTCTTTAAGACCTTCAGCAGTACTAACTTCAGTTACTCTATCAAAATCAACTACATGACTAAGTTTAATAATAGCATCTTGAAGTGTACTACTATTTTCACTATACATATTAGCCATATAACTAACAGTTCCTTTAATCCATTCAGATTTACCAGCTTCCCAATCTTTAAGATTAATATATTCACCAGCAGCTCGTTCCATAAATATATTACTAGAACCAGTAAGAACGTTAGCAATACCACCAGTAATGTTCATCATCATATATTTACTACCAGCAATATTTTGAGCAAGAGAACCTAGTTTAACTAGATTAGGAGTTTTATTATCTTTATATTGTTCAAATACAAGACGACGAATAAAACTTCTAAGATGTTCACTAGTTCTAGTTTGTTTTTCTTGTTTATATTCAATTTCACCACCAGCACTAGCTTCTCTATTTTCACTTATACTACCTTTATAATTTATATCATAAGCAGTATTACTAGTAATAATTTGGTCAGCAGTATAAAGAAGATTTTTAACTGTTTTAATAGCATTATATCTATTACTTTCAATTAAGAAACTATTAAATACTTCTTCCCAATTACGATTAAGAATATCATTATGAATTTTATTATTCTTTTCAATAATCTCATCTCTAGCTTTAATAGCAGCAGCTTTACGTTTACTAAATTCTTCATCACTTTCATTAGGTTCTTTAAATTTAGGTATAGTAGGCAACTGTTGAGTATCTTTATTAACTAACTGAACTAATCTAGGATTAGGAATATCATAATCTTTATCAAAAGTTAAATCTTCATTATTTCTCCAACTAGTATTATTAGGAACATTGGCTGTCCAACCAAGAAAACTAAGAGCTTGTTCAAAGTAATCTTTAACAGTCATATCTTTAGATTTAGGTAAAGCTGGAAGATAACCCATATCAACATATCGCTTATTACTATTAGTAAAACAATACTTTTTCATAAGTTCATTTACTTTATTCATAAGTTCAAGTTGATACTCATTAAGATTAGTATAATTAGGATTATCATATCCTGTTCCTACTTTGTACTTATTAACAAAACTACTATATTCTGGATTAACAAGTTCTTCTTTAGGAGTAATATGCATTTGATTAATACGTGGTTCATAATTACCAACAACAGCTGAACCATCATCTTTAATCATTTGCATAGTAGTCCAAATACGAATAGGTTTAATAGTACGAGTATATGGGTCAAAATAATGATTATCTCTATACCATTGTTTATATTCAACACTATCAATACCATATTTGTCAAGAACTTCTCTTTCTTTCATATAATAATATTGAGTAGTAGTTTCTCTAGTTCTCTTTTGAAGAATATTAATTGCAGCAGTTCTATCAATATCAGTCCATTTATCTAAATCTTTAGGTTTAATAATACCATAAATAGTTCGATTAGGTCTTTCTGCAATAGTTCCATTTTCTTCAACTTGTTCACTAAATACTTCTAGCCATTTATCATAATACTTTTTACCTTTAGCAAAAGCTCTATTTTTATCAAGTTCATATTGTTTCCAATTATAAGTAACATCACATTCACTTTCAATAAATTCAGCAACACGTTTTGCTTTAGCTTTATCAGTACTCTTTTCACCTCTAGTAATTTCATTAAATACTTCAAAACCAGTCTTGAGTTGTTCTAAATCTTCTTGACTAATATCAGCAGTATTAAGAGTTCTAGTAGCATTATCAAAATATTTTTCAAGTATTTTATTAATAGCTTCTCCTACATTAATTTCTTCTTCGCTCTTAGATTTATTACCTGTAAGATAATTATAGAAATCAGCACGATAAATTCTAAGTTCATCTTCAGCAGAACGAATAATACCAACATAAGGCATACCATTACCTTTAGTATATTTATATTTTCTAACTGTTTCAGCTTTTATAAGAGCTGCACGTTCTTCAGGTATTTTACGTCCATCAACTACATTAAATTCATCTTTAGCTTGAAATTCTTTAATAGCAAGATTAAGAACACTATTACCTTTATTAGCATCTTTAAGTTCTTCAAACGCCCAATTTAAATCTTCTATATCTTTAATATCAAGAATATATCTAGTATTCTTACGAATCCATTCTTTAGCTTCACGATATTCAGGAACTTTCATAAGTTCTTCCATACTAATAAGAAGATTACCATTAGCATCACGTTGACTTTCATATTTACTAATAATAGAAAGTTGTTCTTTAAGTTTAGAATCAAATCCTTCTTTAGCTTGCTTATCATAGAACATTTCTTTAACTTTACGAATATTAGTTTGATAAGCACGAAGTCTTTCAGCTACATTCAAGTCATGACCAATCTTTTTATTACCATCTTCATCATAAAGACTAGTAAGGCTATCCATTTGAGCATATATACGTCCAAGTTCTTCATCTTGACTTTGTGTAGTAACATTATCAGTAGCTTGACTTAGAATATCTCGTATTCTACCATTAAGTCTTTTATATTCAGCAAATTCTTTAGGAATACCATCATCTCCTTTTTTAAGACCTAATAAACTTCTTTCAAGATTTATAATATAAGTAGAATATTCAATAGTAACATCATTACCATCTTCATCTTGAACTGTAATTGGTTTAAGCTGATGAATAGTAGTCATATCAATAAATTTAGCTTTATTAGATAAAGCAATAAGATGTTCAACACTATTTATACCAAATTTTTGTTCAGCTTCAATAGCAGCATCTCTATATTTCTTCATCTTTTCTTCCCAAACAGGATTATTAGGTTGAATTAATCTACCATCATCATCAATTATACTATCAAGACTAACAGATTTACCATCTTTAGCAGCTCTAGATTTAAGTTCTTTAAGATAATTTCTAAAGTCATTAGATTCTTTAATACCATTAAGACGACCTTCTTCAACAGTACCCATTACATCTTTAAGTATATTCTGCAATACAAAGTTACGATTAGCACGAATATCTTGTATCCAATAATCCATAAATCCAGTATCACCATAAGCATCAAATTCTTTCATAAGACCACTTATATAATTAGGATTAGTAGTACGTAATTGAATCCATCTTTCAAACCAATCTTTTCTAGCAGAATGTACAGTAGTATTAGAATCAACTTGATTAACTAATTTTTGAATCTTTCTAATATTCTCTTTAGTTTTATCATCAAGATTTGTACTATCAATATCAATTTCGCTAATAAGTTTGTATTTATTCTTAAATGTATTAGCACTAAGAATAACATCTAAGAAACGATTTTGAAGTTGTTCATCTTTAAGAACTTTACCAATAACATCTTTATCGTTAATAGGTTTATCAATACCGTCAATTTTAATAAAACGATTAATATCATTAAGAATATTATTAGCTTCAACATCTATATAATTAGCTATAACTGATAATGAAAATTCAGAATTATCAGAAAGACTACTACTATCAAGATAATTAATTTCAGCATTATTAAGAGCGTTTAAAACATTTTGAGCAGCAGGTTGTCCATGACGAACAGCGTGTGATATAATTAAACTTGCATTTTTAGCAAATCTACCAATAGGAGTTTGGTCATTAACACTACTATATCTATCAGTATTACTAGTAACTCTATCTATTTCATTTTCATTAATTTCAATAAATAAGCCAAGTTTATTATCTTCAATATTAGGATATTTAGCTTTATATTGCTGTAAATCATCACTTAAATTAATAGCAGTAGTTCCATTAATGTTAAGATAAAATTTATCATTAATAGTATATATAGTATTATTCTCAAAAGGAGTATTCATAAAAGGTTGGAAATACTCATCAGAAATATATTTACTATATAGTTCAGGAACTTCTTTATAACCTTTATTTACAGCTTCATTAATATTATCTTTAATACCATCAATAAACTTATCTCTTTTTTCTTGTTGAGTAAGACCTTCATAAAGAAGAACAGCTAATGGTTTATGAATATTATTATTAGCTATAATACTAGGTTCAATACTATTATAAGTTTCAAATGATTCAAGTCTATCAATAGGATAATAAGCTAAAGTTCCATCATAAGTTCCTTTAATATATAAATTTCTATTAATTCTAATAACATTAACAGCATCTCCATTTCTTATTATTCCTACATTATCAAGATTTTCTTGACCATTAAAAGTAATAATACCACTTCTTTTTAGACTATAATTAATTTTATTATTAGTAAGTCTTTTAAATGTATAACTAGGACAATTAAAACTATTATAATTCTTACGAATAAAACCAATTATATCTTCAACATTATCTTTATCAACAAAACCATAACTATTAATACCTTTCATAGCTATATCTCCAATAGCTATTCCGCCCTCACTCAATCCTCTAAGGGGAGTATTACTTATAAGTCTACTAATATTTCTAGTTCTAAATTTATGACCTTCAACAATAAAAGCATATTTAACTAAATCAAGAGCTGTAAGTTTAATAAGAGGATTAGGATGATTCCAAGCTCTATCAAACAATCTATGAGCTTCATCATTAGTAATATCACCTTGTATGTAATTAATATATTGAATATTTACATTACGACGATTATTTCTTTCATCATTAGCAACTATTTCAATATGTTCAAATACACTACCATCTTGACTAAAATTACGTTTAATCCAATCAACTTTCTGAGCAGGAGTAAGTCTAGCAAATACATCAATTTCAGTTTGTGTAGGCTCAAATATATTTTTAACTACAACATCATCTGTTTTAATATTAACTAATGTACCACTAACTCTACCAACTTCTAAAGCTCTAGATTGACCAGTACCATATTCTTTAATATATTTAGGATGAACAAAATCACCATTAACAATAGTAACAGGTAAATTAAGATAAGAACTACCATTATTACCTACTTCTAGTTTATTAATAAGATAATCTTTATAGTCATTATATAACTTTTCAGTCATTATTCCACCTTTAGTCCATTCTGCTATTCTATATACATAATCAATAAATACAGGATTAGCAGTTTCAAATACTTGTTGAGTAGCTTTAACACTAAGAGCAGTACTCATTTGTAAAAATGCAGCTAAACTAGGATAACTACTTTTAGATATATCAGATTTAATAAACGCATTTATACCACCACTAATATCAGGAAATACACTCTCTAATAGCAAGGTTTGACCCCCCGTAGAGGATGGAGCATAAATATTACTATTCTCAATAACAGTTCTAGCATCTCTAAATACTTTATCACTAGCATAAAAACTTTGTTTAGCACCATATTTATCAGCACTAAGAATATTAAGATTATTACTTATATCCTGTCCGATTGAGTTTAACCGATTGAATTGTGCTAGAACATAAAGGTCAAATAAAGCCTGCTGAACGCCATTCATTTCCCCTCTAAGACGAGATTTATATGCGTCTGATGAAAATATAAGGTCAGGTGATGAAAATGCGTCAGAAACGCTTAAATTGAATAATTTCTTGAAAGTTTCACCATAACTTTTATCAATAGTTTCAATTAGCTTTTTACGTCCAGCAAAATTAACTTTTTCACCAAAACCAAGATTATGAGCAACTTCTCTAATAGCTTCAGTAAGCGGATTTTTAGTACCTTCCGCAAGAACACTATTAGTTTCTTTCCATTTACGAACTAGTATATCAATAGCAGGTTGCCACATAAATCCAATAGCAGTATCATAATTACTTCCAAAGTCAACAATAGTTTTAAAAGCATTAAACGTATAAGTATTTTCATTATGTATAGCTCCCTCTTTCATAACATCAAGAATATGAGCAGTAGTCTGAGAACTATAAGGATTAATCAAATAACCATCAACATTCTTATCATCTCCAGACCAACCAAAATTCTTATGAGTAATACGAATATGTTTATTACCAATAGTTTCAACATTTTCTTTACCATATCTATTAACAGCTTCTTGCTCACTAATCACATCAGTAGTGTACATAACTTTAATACCTTCACTATGATTAGCTTTAGTAACATTTCCAATACTCATAAAAGTATCTCGATTAACACTGATACCTTTAAGTTTAATACCAGAAGTAGCAGCATCAAACCAATCAAGTTGAGTAAAGAAATCACTAGGAGCAACAGTTGTTTTATTAGCACCAACTATTTCTGCATAAGTTTCATTAGCTTCTTTGACATTTTCAAAATTAGAAGTAGTAGTATTTTCTTCAAATGCAGCAGGATTATTAAGTATATCAATAAATGATTGAATAATAGCATTAGTTCTAGCAGCTTGACTACTTGTATCCTCCACGGGGAGTTTTAAGTATGATTCGTAAGACTTAAGTCCACCATCATTAGCAATTTTTTCAACAACTTTAAGATTACCATTATAACCTTCAAGAGTAGCATTAATAGCATCTTCGCTATTTTTTAAAGAAGCTCTAATATTACCTTGTTTATTATAAGTCTTACCAAGAATTTTACGACTAGCTTTATCTACATTATCTTTAACATAATTAATATATCCTACTTCATCTTTAGTATATCTAGCATGAGTAATTTCAGTTGGAACACCTTTAACAAGATTAAATGTTTTAGACATACCATAAACACTATCAACGTCAAAGTCAGAACCAGTTTGAGTAACCCATTCATCAGGAACAACAACAGTACTACCATAAGCATCTGGAAGAAACTCTTTAACATACATAATACATATAGATTGTTTACCTTCAGTAGGAATACGATAACCAATCATAGTACGTAAGCTATCAGGAACTTGTTCAATATTTAATCCTTTAAGTTTACTACTCCATCTAGGAAGTTTAATTTCAGTATAATAAACAGGAGTGCCATCAACTTCTCCAATCTTTTTATATTGAAGTTTACTATCTGTTTGAGTTTGTTTATCAACTTTAAATCCAAAATCAGATAGCTGAGCAGCGTGCCAACCACTAATAAGTTGTCTAGTAATATTAGTATTAAAATAACTATTAGCAATACTTTCAAGTTTACTATTAATATTAGATAAGAATAAAGGAAGATTATTAAATCCAGCACTATCTAAATCAAAAAACTCAAGAAGAGCTTTTTCAACTCCTTGTTGTTGAGCATTTTCTTTAAATCTATCAAAGAATACAAAACGATTAAGATTTTTAATAGTACCATTAGAATTTAAATCAATATGACCATTATCATCTAATCCAATACCAAGTTCAGCACAAGTTTTTTCAAAACTATTTCTAATATTAGCTACATAATTATTAAATACTTTATCTTTAAGTTCATTAAGTTCAGTTCGATTAGGAAGATTATCAAGCATTTTCTTCATAATCTGAATAGCAGCTTTATTACTAGCATCAACCATATGTTGAGGAACTTCTTGCTGACGATAAAGATAATTATAACTAAATAGTTCAGAATTATCAAATACATTATTATCAAATTCTTTAAGAGCTTCATCAGTTAAAACACCATCATTATTCCAAAGTGTCATTCTATTATGTTGTGCAACTTTAACAGTTTCAACAGTATTAATTTGATGAATACCTCTATTAGTCATTATATTATAAACTTTTTCAAGTTCTGTTCCTTTAATAAGTTTAGGAATAAGAACAAACTCAGCATTCTTTACTTGTCTAGGAACTTCAATACCAACAGTAGTATCATAATATAAATCATAATAGAAATTCTTTTGAATTTGAACTTTATTAGCAAATTTAGTCCAATCAATTTTATCTATTGGAGTATCATCTGTAAGACTTTGAATAAGTCCAGCATATTTATCTAATTCACCAGCAGCAGTAATACGACGAATCCATTCTTCAAGAGTAATATAAGATTGAGCATCATTAGCATTAACTCCTCCTTTAAACGGTTCTAGTATTCTTTCTCTGTCTTTTTTATCAAGTCCAGCTTTTTTAAGTTGGTCATCAAGTCTATCAATAACAACTTTATCAGAAGCTTTAAAAGTATTATAAATGGTAACACCCCTAAATTTATCTTGAAGAACTACTTTTTTACGTTTAGTAACTCCATTAACAGTATAAGGAACAGTAACAGCATTACCTTTAATAGTTATATCATATAAATCAGTAGCTATATCTAAATCATTTTTAGTAAAATCAGTATTACCAAAAGGATTACCACTAGCTTGTACTTCTTTAATACGTTTTAGAATAGCTTGACCATTCTTATAAAAACTTTGGTCACCACCATACATATCGTACATACTATCTCTAACAAGATAATCATTAACTAGAAACTCAGCTAAAGATTCATTATTAATCCTATCATCAATAAATGTACCATATTTATTTTTAAGTTCTTTATAACCATTAGTTATATATTCATTTAACCAATCAGCAACAGCATCTTCAAGAGCAATACGTTGTTCTCCATTAAGAACTACTTGATTATTAACATAGCTAAGTCCACGTGTAGACCCCCCGTAGAGGATGTCAATAGTCTTACCATATCCAATTAGTTCATTAAACGCTCCATTACTATTAGGAGTAATTTTACTAACTAAACGTTTAAAACTAAATACTCTACCAGCTAAAACTTTGTGTCCATCTTTAGTAGTAAATACATTACCTTTTCCATCTTTATGGTATTGATTATAAAAATGTTCAGGTTTATTATTATAAGTATCACTAAATTCAAAATCTCCATTAGTTAAAATAGGATTACCATTAGCATTAGTCTTAAACATTACATTAACAGCTTGAGCCATATTAGTAAGTTCTTGAATAGCTATATTATAATATTGTTTAAATAATGGATGTTCTCTATTTATAATTTTAGTTCCATCTTCTAGTTGACTACGCAATCCAGCAAGACTATATCTAGGAGCAGTAATAGTAAAGTTTTTAGGAGCATCACTAGGTATAGGAAGTAAATAATTAGCAGTAGGAGTTTCAGAATTATTAATATCAGTCATAAATAATCCCATAGCAGTAATTAAATAATCACCATCACTCATACTACGATATAAGTCATTATTGTTATTATCTAATTCGCTAATACCATTAAGAAGAGAAGTTTTAAACATACTACGAGCATATTCAGTAAGTTTAGGAGTTCCATTTCCAACTCTTCTAAATAATCCATAATTAATTATATTACCATTACTATCTCTATGTTCAAGAAGTAAATTACTATAATCATATTGATGACTAGCAAACTTTTGTTTAGCATAAGCTTCAACCATAGCGTTTTGCTCTTCAACAGTAGATTTATCATCATTGATTATTTTAGCAATATTAGTAATAAAACTTCTATTAATAACATCAGAACTTAAATTACCTTCGGGATTACGAGAATTAAGTTCAACAGGAATATAAATAATATCTTTAAAAACATCAGCCATTTGATATATAATAGAAGTATCACCTCTATTAATAAAACTATCAGGCATTTTAGTTCCTTTATCTTTTTTAAGTGCTTCTACATATTTATTATAGTTTTCAACTGTACGATTAATAACATTGGCAAAATTAATAAGATTATTAGCCATAGCTACACGACCAATCTTAGCAATAGCTAAATTAAAACTAGCTTGATTAATATCTGGAAATATTTCTTTAAAAGCATCATATAAATAAAGATTAGCATGAGGAGTATTTTTATATCTATCATATATACGAAACTTTTCACGAGCAGCAGGAACACGATTAGTAATAATATTATTCTTAACATTATTATAAAAAGTATTCTGTAAAATAGTACGAGAATCAGTATTAGGATTAGTTACACGAGCACGAACATAACTATTACCATTAGAATCAGTTTGAATATAAGTTTCAATTTTAGATATAATAGGTTTATTAAACACCATCATATACTTATTAGCAAATACTTTATTTTTGCTAAGTAAATCATGTAATTGAATTAAACATTCACAATTTGGAATAGTTTCAGATATACGTTTAAGACTAGCTATAAAATTATCTACATTACTAGTATCAGCACTAGCATATAATATTTTAGATAAGTAATTAGCATCAGAAAAAGTAACAACTCCTAATTCATTATTAGTATCAAAAGGATAACTTCCATTATCAAGTTGAGAAGCAGCAGTAAGTTTAGGTAAACTTGCAAGATGATATTTAATAATTTCTTCTACGTGTTTATTAAAATCTTTAACTTCACCAATACTTAAATTCCAAAGTTGAGTCATTAAATCAATACCATCATCTATACTATTTTCATCACCTTCAGTAGAAGTTTCATCAAGATAACCGCCTAATTCTTCATAATCAGTAGTTTGATATAATTCATCTCGTTTAATAAGTTTAGCTACATTTTTATTATTAAAAAGAGCTTCATTAAATTCAGTATTAGTTAATGAACGTAGTAATGCACCATAATTAAAATCTTGAGCATCACCATATTTACGAAGAAATGCACCAAGACCATTAATTTTAGTAGCAGGATTTGGATTATTAATAAAACTATTAAGTTCATTATTTTTAGCTTCATCACTTCCAGCTAATTTCTTAGCACGTTTAAGTCCAGCATTAATAACAGTTTCATTAGTACGTTTTTTAATTTCATTAAAATTTAATGGAGCACCATTATATAAAAAATTAAAACTAAGTTTATTCATAATATCAGCCATATAAGTAATAGCTGTATCTCTAGCTTTAATTGTACTAAACAAACCACGTTCTTCTTTTTCAGCAACAGAAGCTATATCATCCATATTACGAAGTTTAATAGCTCTAGCTTCAAGAAGAGCATTATAAGCTTGTCTTCCAGAAGTTTTAACATTAATACCTTTATCAGCTATAATCTTCTTAAAGATTGGGTCTTCAACCATAGCTATAAGACTATAATAATCAGCATTATTAGAACCATGTTCTTTAATAATAATATTATTAAGATTATTATATCCTACAAGTTTAATATTTCCACAGCTCATAAGTTTATATTTAAGTTTAAATTCATTAATAGTAATACCTCTATGACTAATGTAAAGTAAAATTTTATTACATCGTCATAGAGGCTGTTTTCTTTCGTTTTAAGCGACTTTTATATTTGCTCGATTAATTCTACATACAGCTAAAACTGATGCGCCCTGTGTCAAGCAAAGTGGCAAATTCGGGCTGTTGGTCTATTGGTAAACGGCTAGTCAATTCAGCCATATTCAGCACTATATCATCATCAACACTACTAAACATATCAAGTCCATCATTAAGATTATCATTATTATAATTATAATCTTGACTATTATCTTCATTAGGATTTTCAGTTTGTTCTGTACTAGCAGTTTCTTCTTCAAACTGAAAAGTTCCTTGAATAGCTTCTTGATTACTTTCTTTAGGCATTTTTTTAATAGCTTTATAAGCATCTCTAGCAGCAGCTAATAAACTATCTTCATTAATCTTAATACCTAACATATCAGCAATAACTTCAAGAAGTCTACTAAATAAAGTCTTACGTTTATTAACTTTTCTATTATCATATTTAATTTCATTAAGTGCAGTCATAAGAGCATTACTAGTAATACTTTCAACTAGAAATTCTTCAAGAGCTTCACTTGTATTAAAGTTCTCAAATAGATAAGGTTTAAGTCTTTCTTTAGTAGCATCATCTTGAGTATCAAGCCAAGCTTTAAATTTATCATATATAGGTTTAACTAAAGCAAGAGCTTGTTCAGTATTATATTTAGTATAAAGTTGTCTATGTAAACTTTCATGAAGTATAATATTAACAACTCGATAAACTCTTTGACCAGCAATAGCAGAACTATTAAGTTCAATAGTATCTGTATCACGATGATAAACAGCATTAACTTGATTACCATTATTATCAGTAATACTATCTACAACTTGAATATTTTTAGGTAAAATACCAATCTTTTGAAGAGCATTAATATAATCAATAGCAGTTTGGTCATTAGCAAAATACTTTTTAAGTCCACGAGTTAAATTCTTAGCAGTTATAGCAGATTCAAAAGCATTAAAATTAATAGCATTAAGAGTATCATCTAACATGAACTCTGATAGCTGTTCAGGTATTGCTCCATCCTCCACGGGGGGTCTACCCTCAAGTTCATAAGTAATATCGAGTTTAGAATGAATATCTATTTGCCAATTACCAGCAGTTTCATTAGTATTAGTATTAGCTAATTTAGTTCTAACTAAACCATTACTAATAATAAAATCTTGATAACTATTATAACTATAAGTTTTACCATCAATATTTATAATAGTTTTACCATTTTCACGATAAATATATTTATTAGTTTTATCATTAGTTTTTGTACTATCATTAATAAAATCTTTACTAATAGCAAATTGGGCATAGTTAAACATTTCATCAATAACAGGACGAAGAGCATTATCTAATTCATCAATAGTACTAGCATTAATACCATAACTTTTACCTATTTTAAAAGCACTATTAACAACATAAGGAGAATTAATAATAATATTACGTTTATAATTACCAGCATCAGAATTAATAGTAAAAGCATAATCTTTACCATTAAAATGTGCACCTTTAACATAAAAGCCTATATTAGTAGGATTAATACTAATTTGAAGTCCAGTATTTCTATCTCCGTTAATAAGTTTATTATTTCCAAATATATCTCCAAGACTTTGTTTAAGTTCACCAAAACTTATTTTACCACTAATATAATCTCTACAAAGATTATTAACTTCATTTTTAATAGAATTAATAATACGTCGAGCATCACCTTTAAGTAGATTACTATTTAATGGAACTTGTTTACAAAAAGCATATAAAGAAGTACCGTCACTACTTGGAATACTAATAACAGGCATACCATTAGTAGTAAGATTTTCAATAATAGTAGGTTTACTTTCTCCATTAAGATATACTTGACCTTGTACAACTACACCAAGTTTGTTAATATCTTCATTATAATTAACTACTGTTTCTTGTACATCATTCCATTCGCCATTAGCATCATCAATAGTATTAAGAACTCCATATTTAACATTAACAGCTTTAATCTTACCTTTAAAATCACCTTTAACTATTGTAATAGCTTGGTCATAACTATTAAGAAGATTATTAAACCAACGATTAATACTAGCTTCATGACTATTTTCATAAGGTTGATTAAATATATATTTAGTAAGATTAACAAGATGTCCAGCTAAATCAAAACTTGCAACAGGAGTAGTAAAATCTCTAACTATATCAGGATATTTAGTTTCAAATTCTTTAAATAGATTAACAAGTTCTTCTTGTGTAACTTCTTCTTTAACAGCAAGTTCATATAAATGACCAATAAATTCTTCGTCAAATCTATCACCATCAAGAATACTAATTAAAGCATCTTTAAGCGGAGAAACAACTTGACCATTTTCAGCATGAATATTATATTTCCAACCTTGATTAACCATATCATAATTACCAAACTTATCAATATTTGGAACTCCTATATAACCAATAATTGTACCATTAGCAAGTATATTAATACGTCTAAGCTTACTATCATATTCAGTTTCTAGATAATCACCTTGTTTAATAGAAGTAAATGCTTTAACATTTTCATTCTCTACTATATACTTAAGATTAACATTATTAGTATGTTCAACTTGAAGTCTTTCAAGACGTTCTTTAGCAATACCATCTACATATTGAACAAATTGTCTAGCATTAAGTTTTTTAATAGTTGATTCATCAGTAGCACGATATTTACCTTGATTATTAGTGCTGGCGTAAAGATAGTTTTTTATTTGATTAAACAAGTAATTTTTAATAATTTTATTACCCGTAACACTATCTATATATTCAACTAATTGACCAATACTAAGATAGACTTTACCATTAACAATTTTACCTCTAGTATTACCTTCACTATCAACACTATTAGCAAAATCATTCATAACAGCTTCTATATTGCGTTCATTACCTGTAACAGTAGCATAAGTAGCATTAAGTAATAAACGTCTAGTACTATCATCTTGAACAGAACTATATAAACTACCTCCTGTAAGACCATCAATAATATTATTAACTATATCAGCAGCTTCTGTTTGTTCAAATCCAGCTTGACTAAGTTTATCAATAAAAGACTGTCTAGCATTAAGTAAATCACTACTAGTAGACTCATGTCCTAAAGAATCTTCTAAATCAGCTATACTTTCATAAACCAAATCAGTACCTATTTGACCACGTTCGAAATCATCATCTGGAAGAGTATTATTAACTTCAGATTTAGGAGTACTAATAGGTTCTTGAGAAATTGGTTGTTCAGTTTGAGATTGAGGTTGTTCAGTATTAGTAGGCTCACTAGGAACCGCTTCGCTTCGCTCCGCTATACTCCCCGTGGAGGATGGAGATGAGTTAGTATCATCTACATCAGTTTCATTAACTTCATTAACATCAGGATTAACAGGAGCAACTTCTTCCTCTTTAGGAGTATTATTAACATCGTTTTCAATCTCAGCAATCTCAGCTAATTGTTCTATTGTATTTTTAAGATGTTCATTACCTTTAGAACTTAAATCAAGTGCAGCATAAGCATCTCTAATAACTTTATCTATATTAGGTTTATTACCATTATTAGCATCTTTAATAACAGAATTGACATATTCTTTACCATATTGTTTATAAGCATTACGTAAATCGTCCATAGCTTTATTAACAATCTTTTTACGACTATTATCAAAGAAGTTATTAAGATAAGTTATACGAGATTTAATATTATCATCAGATAGATTAAGTTGATTTTTATTAACCTCAACATTAATCTCAGCATTAACAACTTCTGCTAAATCTTTAAATACTTCATTATATTGTTTTTGAAGTTGAATAGCTGATTGAATATCATTTTTATTTTCAATATCAATAGGGATATAAAGTTTATTAATAGCATCTAGACGTTCATTTAATTGAGCAATACGTTCTTGTTTAACAGAATTATTAATTGCTGCATTATCTTGAATAGTTTTAATATCTCTTTGAATACTATTAATAATATGCTGATAAATACCATTCTTAGCAGAATTAATATCAACATCTTCAATATGATTATTTGTAATATCTTGATTTAAAACATCATTAGCCCAATTAAGAAGATTATTATAATTTTCTTGACGATTACGAGCATGAACCATTTGGGTAGCTATAATACGACCAACTTCAAATCCGCCACCAAGTCTATTAACTTTATTTAAAGTAGTATTATATTCATTTTTAAGATTATTAATTTCAGTTTTAAATCTATTAATAAGTTCATTACTATCTTGTTGTTGTAATCCAAGTTTATTAGTAATACTATCATTAAATTCTTTACTATTAATAGAACTTTCAAGAAGTCCTAAATTACCAGCGTTCATAGAATTAATAATAATATTATCCATATATTCTTTTTCAGCTATATTACGAAGTTCTTCTTCAGTACCAGTAATAATATCTGGATTAACTTGATTACCATTTTCATCAGTAATAGTTATAAATGGATTTTTACCATTAGCAATACTATTAAGTCTTTCTTGATATGCTTGAAAAGTAGCAGTACGACCAAGAATTTCGTTTTCTCTTTGTTTTTCAGCAGAAGTCCAATCTTTATCAAGACGTTTATTAATAAACTCTCCAGCTTTATTCATAACACTACTAAAAGTAACACCACCAAGAGCACCCCAAAATGCTTGCTCCCATAACATTGGGTCTTGAAGATAATCTTTAATAGTTTGTTGAGGAATATCTTTATCAAATACTTTTTTACCATTATATAAACCATCTTGACTAGCTATATAATTAATAGCTTCTTCAACTCCTTCTGTCCATTCAGCTCTAACACCATGAAGAATATCATTACCCACATCTTTTAATGTACTAGTAATAGCTTGTTTAGTAGTTTTATTACTTAAAGCATTAGTAATTGCAGCAGCATCATCAATATTACTATTAAATGCAGTATTTAAATTTCTAAGTCTAGAACTAGTTGTATTACCACTTAAAGCATTTTTCCATAAGTTCTTTAAACTATAAACTTGCCATACATCAAAAAGAACATTAGCCCAATCTTCAGCAAAAGTAATATCAGCACTATTTTTAGCAATATCTTTAGCTACTTCTTCATCAGACATATCTTTATATTTAGGATTATTATTATAAAACTCTTCTCTTTGTTTATCATTCATATTAGCAAGTTGAGTTTTAGAATAATCTTCAATATCATTATAAGTTTGTCTAGCTTCTTGATAATTTTCAAGATAACGAGAAGGAACTCCAATAGCAGTAGCCTCTGCTATTCTACCAGTAATGGCTCTACTCTTTTGAGTCATATTAATAGCATTAGCCATTTTATTAGCTAATTTATTAAACTTTATACCTTTACCTAATAAAGAAACACCTTTAGCAAGACCAGTACTAGGAACCATAAGAGTTAAAGAACTAGCTATACTAGGAGCATTGCTAGCCCACCAAGCAAAATCTCCAATATCAAAAGCAGCATTAGGATTTTCTCTATATATAGCTAAACGCTCATTAATAGATTCTTTTAAAGATTCAAGTTCAGAACTTATTTCAGATTGATAATCATTAGGACTATTACTAACCATATTATAGAAAGCATCAGCTAAATCTGCAAAACCAATAGCTGTACCAACAGTAATCTCATTACCAATCTGTCCAATCATTCTTAATCCTTGTTCCCAATTACTTTGATTAACAGCACGTTCTTTATCAAGTTTTTCTGGGTCATCAACAGGATTAACATAAACATCATAAGGAGCATATTTATCTATATCATATTGATTAAGATTATATGATTGCCCAGCAATACGACTAAATAAATGACCACGACCCCGGTCACTAATAGAAGTGCCGGGGTTGTAATCAACTAAAGTAGGAGGCTGTATAGCCCCCTTTTTAGTTTTAGGATTATATTCAGGATTAGGTGTTTTATTACCACCTTGTAGAAACTTTAATACATCCATATTAATATAGATTATTAGTTAATTCATCATAGTAATATTGAATAACATAAGGGTCTGAACTGCCACTAAGTTGGGCAAGTTTAGTAGCAACATTTTGTTGAATAGCCTTAACAGCATTTTCATCTACTGCCATACCAGCTTTAACAGCAGTTACAGTTTGTTCCCATTGAGATAAATTATCTACAATATCAACAGCATTTTCTTTACTTACTAAACCAATAGTTTGATTATTAGTAGAATTAATTAAATTAAAACCTTCACCATTGGGTACTAATTTAAATTTATCAATTCCAGTAAATGCAGCATTATTAGTAAGAGAAATAGGTCTATTAGCATTATAATAATTTTCTACTTTACCAGCAGCTCTCCAACTAGTATCTTGATTCCAAGATTGAATAATAGAACTATCAATAGCACCACTACCTACAAGTAAAGTAATAGGTTCTCTTTTAAGTTTACCTTCTGTATCATAGTAACCTGCAATATTAATTTGAACTCCAACATCACCAGTTTTTGGGTCACGAACAATAGTAGGAGTAATTTCATTTTCTTTAGCACTTCTAAGATAAGCTGTATAAGCTTTTCTATCTTCAGAAGACATAGGCTCAAATATTCCATTTTCACTAGTAATATAAGATTCTCCTTGAGTTAAATCAATACCAGCTTTAATAGCAGACATAGCTTGTTCTTCTAATTGTTTCTTTTGAGCAGAATATTTACTAGCAGCTTCTGGATTAGAACTCATAACAAAATTAAGTTCAGCAAGTTCAGGAGTCATTGCAGATATACCAATAGTAGAAGAAGTTATTTGACCACCATCAAGAACAGCATCATTTTTAGATTTAAGAGAATCAACATAATCAATTAAACCAATATAAGGTTCTTTATTACCTGTTGGTAATCCAGCATGATGTTCTTCACCATTAGAATCAACTCTAACAAATTTATCACCATAACCAAAAAATCTAGTCTTAGCAGAATTAAGAAAAGCATTTAAAGGATTTCTAGTATCTTCAGCTTCTTTAACAGCTTTACCAAAACTATAAATAGATTTATGATAATCTTTAGGTAATTCAGCATATCTATAACCATTACCATCAGAACCAAATCTTACTCCAAGACTAGCAGCTTTTTTCTCTCCACCAATAGCATTAATAAATGAATTATAAACATCATCATTATTAAAGTATTGTCTAATAGCAGAACTATCTCCAAATATTTGATTAACATATTTACTATATCTATCTGAATATTTATTACTAGGTAAATCACTTAAACTAATAATAGAATTATATGTATCAAATCCATCAATACTATCTTGAGATTTACCAACTTTAAGACTATTAATATATTCTTGATTATCAATAATATCATTAAGATAACTAAGAGCATATGCTCTATCAGATGGATTAGTAATATTAGTCATGATACTAGTTCTAATATCATCTGGATTAGCAGTGCTTAAATTAATATTAATATCAGGATTATATTTACTAAGCAATCCAGCTATTGATTGTCTATTACTAGTAATTTCAGCTTGAGCTTGAGCAGGCATAAAATTATCAATACGAACAGGAGTACCTTTATAAGTTAAATTATCAATAGCTTGTTTTCTTTGAGCACTACTTCCAGAACCAGCTTGTTTAGATAAAGCTAATTGAGCTTTCCATGCTTCACCATAAGTAGTATTACTACTTTGATTATAAAAAGTTGCAGCATTATAGAAAGGGTCAATACGTTTAGCAAGATATTGTTCAGGAGTAAGTAGAATACCATTTTTATCTGTTATATCAGGATTACTACCATTTTGGTCATATTTCCATTTAGCAATCTTATAATCTTGTTCAAGACTAGCTTTAGCACCAGGAGTATTTTCAATAACAGCTTTAACAGCTTCAGCAAGTTTAGCTTTACTTAATCTTTGCCAATCACCTTTAGTATGAGAATAAATCTCTCCTGTAACAGATTTAGTAATATCATCAGTAACTTTTCCATTAGCATCAAGCCATCTTGTTTGACTACCGCCGCCTTGTTCTTTAGCAGCCCATTGAAGTGCTTGATTAAGTATTTGATTCATAGGAATTTCAGAAACTTCTTTATCAATAGGAGTCCATTTACTTCCACCAATAACATTACCATTCTTATCAGTTATATCTTGATAATTATATTTATTAACAGCACGATAATAATTCTTATAATCTTCAGATAAATCAGTACGTTTATCAAGATTATCCATATATGCTTTATAATCTTGTTGAGCACGTAAACGACCAATCATTCCGGGACTTGAAGTTATATCTCCATAAGTTCCAACTATATCATCAAGACTAGAATAAGCATTACCATATTGCATATTTTCGGTAAGAGCATTACGAACTTTATTAAGTTGTTCTTGACGCCAAGCATCTTCAGCTTCATTTAAATCTAATTGAGCAAGTTGAGCATCAATCTGAGATTTAGTTTGAATAGCTTGTTGATGTCCTTGTTCAAGAGTATTATAAGTTCTAGCTAAGACATTTAAGTCAATAGGATTAACTTGTTGTCTAAAAGTAGGAGTATAAAAGTTTATCGGCATGATTGTTTTCCTCCAAGTTTTCTACGTTTACGAATAATAAATTCATCATAATCAACTCCAGCATCTCGCATAATTCTATCATCTACATTAGGAGCAGATGCTCTCATCGCACCAATAGTATTATTTAAAGCTTTACGATTTTCATATCTACTAATCATATCTTGAATACCAGCATTAATACCACTAAATAAATTATTAATATTAGTTACTTTAGCTTCTCTAATACCATTATCAAATGCTGTTTTTCTATCTATATATTGATTGTATTGTTGAGCATTAAATTGACGAACACTTTGTTGATTACGTCTATCTTGATTAATAAGATTAGTTTCTATATTTTCTTTATTACCATAAAGTTCATTAGCAGCTTGACCAGCAGCATTACGAACTCGTTGTTTACGAGCTAAACTTACACGACTACTAGCAGTATTAGAATCAATATCACGATAAGCCTCAAATTTATCTTCTCTAATTCTATCAAGTTGAGGATTAATATTATATTTAGTTTTAAGTTTATTAGCACTAATAAGAGTAGGTTGACCTGGACCTCTCATTTTATTAATAGCTCTTCTACTAGCAAAATAGCTAGCTAAACTACCAGCTACATTACTACCTAGTCCAATCCAATCAGCAGTAGTAAGATTTTTAAATTTACCTTGACCTTTACCATCAGAAGATGTAGTTCCTTTAGCAGGTGTACTAGTAGAAACAGGTAAAGTAGTAGGAATACTAGCTTCTACTTTAGGTAGATTGCGATTATAAACAGCAGTAGGAGGTGTTTTAGTAGGAACAGATTGAGTTGATTGACTTGACTTACTTCGTCCTCCACGGGGGGTCTTCCCGCTAGATTTAGTTGCAGATAAACTTGGAATATTAGTATTATTTGTACTAATACCTTTGTTATTTCCATGACTCCAACCAGCTCTAACTAAACCACTAGTAATACCAGCACCATCTTCAAATAAAGGAAGTCTACGTTCTGCATAATATTGAGGACGACGATTTCCATTATCAATATTAGGTTTATTAGTATTAGTATTTACATTATTATTTTTAGACCATCTTCCATTTCTAAAAGTATAATCACTTCCAATAATAGTTTCTCCTCTAGCAGATTTATTAATAGGATAAGCAGAAGTTCTATTAATAGTTCTATTAGTTATAGGAACATAAGCTCCAATTTGTTCATCATATTCCCAAGTTCTTCCATGACGATTAATACGATTTCCACCAACAGCAAATTTATCGCGTAGACCCCCCGTAGAGGATGGAGAATGAATTAATCCATTCTTAACATTACCATTAATACTAACAACTAATCCAACATTACCTTTCTTTCTAAGTTCTGGATATTTATTATAAACTTTAGCTTTAACATCACTTCTACCGTGAAGTCCAGCTAGTCTTAAAGCATCAACAGCATCTGCTTTTGTAGGAATAGGATAACTTCTATGTCCACCAGCAAAATCTTTTTTAGCTACACTAGGATAAGGTTTCTTTTTAGAACCATAATCTTTATCTCTACTTAATCCACCCATAGCTTTTTTATTTTCATTTATATTATTTTTATTTATATAATCAATAGTTCTAGGAAGATTACTACCATGTTTACCAATAGTTGTTCTATAAACTTCTTTAATTCCTTGATTAATCCAAGTATTATCAATTTTATTAGCTAAATCATAAATTTTTTGTCTACCTAAATTAATAAAATTAGTAGCAGTTCTACCTATTCTAGAAGCTTTAGTTAGACCTTTAATAAATTTATAATTTCTATTACCAGCTATTGTAGGATAACCACCAATAATTATCGAACCACTTTCAGCGATTTGTCTTTTATATTCATCAGGTGCTTGATAAATTTTGCCACCTTCTTTATATTTAGTTCCATCATCATTAATTCTATTTCTATCTTTAAAATCTTCTTGAGCTTTAAATACTTTATTAGGATTAGCTCCA
>ERZ650307.416-NODE-416-length-24182-cov-6.637129_pt1 | contig 24182 bp, 25 predicted proteins | sample MGYA00376243_ERZ650307 | MGnify/ENA primary metagenome ERZ650307 (study PRJEB26733, sample SAMN07839242) | wastewater metagenome | biome: urban; feature: artificial channel; material: waste water | place: USA: North Carolina | collected 2016-03-31 ... | reverse complement strand
AGGCGCGTTTTTGAGCCAAAAGATTGCCACGAGATGAATGGTGAACAGACCCTAAGCCAAACGGCCTATTCCCCCGCCAGAATCATTCATATAATATGACTGTTATCTATTCAGGCCGTCTGAACACGATTCACGCAAAAGGAACCCGACCATGACCGATTTGAGCCTGTGGCAAACCGCGCCGCTGGATGCCGCCATTGAACACATTCTGCAACGTTATCACGAAACCCACCGCAACCAGCTGGCCGAGCTTGGCGCTTTGGCGCAAAAAGTGGCCGGCGTGCATGCGGACAGCTTTCCGGCGGCGCTGTTGCCGCTTTTGCAGGGCATCGAAGCCGAGCTGCTCAGCCATATGATGAAGGAAGAGCGCGTGCTCTTCCCCATGATTAAGCAAGGCGCCGGCCGCGGCGCAGCCATGCCGATTCAGATGATGATGCACGAGCACACCGAGCACGAAGCCGCGTTGGCCGAGCTGCGCGCGCTCACCGATGATTTCACCCCGCCCGAGGGCGCTTGCGGCAGCTGGCAGCGGCTTTATGCGCTGGCTAAAGAATTGAGCGATGATTTAAACGACCACATCGCACTGGAAAACAATATTTTGTTTGCACGCGTGTTGGCTTCATAATAGCTGCGCCTAATAGCTGCATGGGGTTTGAATCTTCACCACAGGCCGTCTGAAAACTTTTCAGACGGCCTTTTTTATGAATTTGCTTATACGGTGTTTGCATCTCTTATTGTAAAGTGCAGGCGCAGGCCGAATTGGCGGCAGGCATAATCCGACAAAACTCAAACCGCTTTATCAAATCAATCTGTTTAAAACCAATCTTGGATAACGGCTTGACGGCCTGACCCAACCTGTCTATCTGCATCTGTACCCGAATTTGAATTTTCACCACAGGCCGTCTGAAAACTTTTCAGACGGCCTTTTTTATGAATTTGCATATACGGTGTTTGCATCTTTGTTTTCAAATCACAACCATGCGCTTTAAACCGACCCAATGTAAGTTTTTGCAAACCCCATCCGCCAAACGGATTATGCGCGCGCGCCCGAATAACTAATCCCGCTTATGCGAATACTGTAAATCCGCCCTGCTTTGTGCCGATATTCAAGGCAAACAAAGCGCCGTAAGCTTGCATTGTAAAAAAATGTTTGCTTTAAACACAGAAAGGACGGCTGCAATGGCCTCGCAAAAATACAAGCAATATTCGGTGCTGGCGTCCAGCACGCTGGCATTTACCGTGTGTTTTATGGTGTGGATGATGCTGGCAGTGGTGGGCATTCCGGTAAAAGAGCAGCTGGGCTTGAGCGAAACCGAATTCGGCATTTTGGCGGCCACGCCGGTGCTCTCCGGCTCGCTGGTGCGCGTGCCGCTGGGCATCTGGACCGACCGCTACGGCGGGCGCATTGTGTTTTTCGTGCTGATGCTGTTGTGTGTGCCGGCGATTTTTATGATGCAGTATGCCGATCAATTTTGGCAGTTTCTGCTGATCGGCTTGGTGATGGGCTTGGCCGGCGGCTCGTTTTCGGTGGGCACGCCTTATGTGGCGCGTTGGTTTCCGAAGCACCAGCAAGGCATGGCGATGGGCGTGTTTGGCGCGGGCAATGCCGGCTCGGCGGTGAATAAATTTTTGGCGCCCGCGCTGATTGCTTACGGCACCTGGCATTTTGTGCCCACCGTGTATGCGGTGATTATGCTGGGCACGGCGATTGTGTTTTGGTTTACTTCTTATCACGATAAAAGCCATTTGGTGTCGTCTTCCGTCACCCTGCGCGAGCAGCTCGCGCTTTTGAAAGACCCGGGCGTGTTGCGCTACAGCCAATATTATTCGGTGGTGTTCGGCGGCTATGTGGCGCTGGCATTGTGGATGACCAAATATTATGTCGGCGAATACGGCCTCACGCTGCAAAGCGCGGCTTTTCTGGCGGCCTGCTTTTCGTTGCCCGGCGGCGTGTTGCGCGCGTTTGGCGGCTATTTGTCGGATAAATTCGGTGCTTACAAGGTAACTTGGGCGGTGATGTGGGTGTGTTGGGTGTGTTTCTTTATTTTGTCTTACCCGCAAACCGAATTGGTGTTTCACACCAAAAACGGCCCGGTGGGCATGCACATCGGCTTGAATATCGTGGTGTTTACCGTGCTGATGTTTACCGTGGGCGTGGCCATGGCGGTGGGCAAAGCTTCGGTGTTTAAATTCGTGGCCGACGACTATCCCACCAATATCGGCGCGGTGTCGGGCATTGTGGGCTTGGCCGGCGGCATGGGCGGCTTTTTGCTGCCGATTATGTTCGGCATGCTCGAAGATTTCACCGGCATCCGCTCCACCAGCTTTATGCTGCTCTACGGCACCGTGTGTGTGTCGTTAATCTGGATGCACTTCTCGTTTAAAGCCAAGCGCAAAGAAATCGAACACGCATAATTTTCGTTTCAGACGGCCTTTATTGATAACCGGGCGGCCGTCTGAAACCTTATTCAGGAGCATCAAAATGAGCTACATCCTTCACGATTGGCGGCCGGAAGACAAAAATTTCTGGCAGCAAACCGGCCGCAAAATTGCCAAGCGCAATCTGTGGATTTCGATTCCCGCCCTGCTTTTGGCCTTTGCCGTGTGGCAGGTGTGGAGCGTGGCGGTGGTCAATCTGCCCAATATCGGCTTTAAATACAGCGAAAACCAGCTTTTCTGGCTGGCGGCGCTGCCCGCTTTATCGGGCGCCACTTTGCGCATTTTTTATTCGTTTATGGTGCCGGTGTTCGGCGGCCGCCGCTGGACCGCTTTATCCACCGCCAGCCTGCTGCTGCCCGCCGCAGGCCTGGGCTTTGCCGTGCAAAACCCCGACACAAGCTACATCACCATGATGATTCTGGCGCTTTTGTGCGGCTTTGGCGGCGGCAACTTCTCATCGAGCATGGCCAACATCAGCTTTTTCTTTCCGAAAGCGGAAAAAGGCACGGCGCTGGGGCTTAATGCCGGTTTGGGCAATTTGGGGGTGTCGGTGGTGCAGTTTGTGGTGCCGCTCATCATCACCGCCGGCGTGTTCGGTGCACTCGGCGGCGAAGCGCAAACCTGGGTGAAAGGCGATGCCACCAAGCAGATGTGGCTGCAAAACGCAGGCTTTGTGTGGGTGCCGTTTATCATCATTTCCGCGCTGGCGGCTTGGTTTGGCATGAATGATATCGCCTCGGCCAAAGCCAGCTTTAAAGACCAAGCCATTATCTTCACCCGCAAACACAACTGGATTATGTGCGTGCTTTATTTGGGCACATTCGGCTCGTTTATCGGCTTTGCCGCCGGCTTTCCACTTTTGATTAAAAGCCAGTTTCCCGCGGTGGATCCGGTGAAATATGCGTTTCTCGGCCCCTTGGTCGGCGCTTTGGTGCGCCCGCTGGGCGGCTGGCTTTCCGATAAAATCAAAAGCGGCGCGGCCATCACCCAAATTGTGTTTATCGGCATGATTGTGGCCGTGTGCGGCGTGCTCGCCTTTTTGCCCACCGATGGCCAAGGCGGCAGCTTTTGGGGCTTTTTCGCCTGCTTTATGGCCTTGTTCGCCCTCACCGGCCTGGGCAACGGCTCCACCTTTATGCAGGTGCCGGTGATTTTCCTCAATATGCACCAGCGCTTTGCCGAGCAAGGCTTGGTCGATGCCGAGCAGGCGCGGCTCGATGCCACCAAAGAAGGCGCGGCCGTGATCGGCTTCACCGCAGCTTTTGCGGCTTATGGCGGCTTTTTCATCCCCAAAAGCTACGGCACTTCCATTGCCGTTACCGGCAGCGTGAATGCCGCACTGATTGCCTTTATCGTGTTTTATGTGTTGTGCGGCGCGCTCAACTGGTGGTATTACGCCCGCAAAGGCGCCGAAGCCAAGTGCTGAGGTTTCAAGCAAATTGCAGCCAACCGCCCGTTCATCGGGCGGTTTTTCATGGCCGCCGGCAATCAGCGGTTGCCTTTTGCCGCCCGCAACACCTATACTGCCGCAGGCCGTCTGAAAGCCTTTCAGACGGCCTGTTTAACACACACCGCATATTCATAATTATTGATACCCATGAACTGGCACACCCGAATCCACACCGATTTGGCCGCACAAGCCGCCAAACAAGCCTACCGCCGCCGCACGCCGCGCCGCGCCGATGTGCCGCCGCCCGAAATCGATTTTGATGGCACGCGCCTGCTCAATTTCGGCGGCAACGATTATTTGGGCTTGAGCCGCGATGAAAGCGTGATTGCCGCATGGCAACAGGCGCTCTCGCGCTTCGGCAGCGGCAGCGGCGGCTCGCCGCTGGTGAGCGGCCACACCGATGCCCACGAAGCGCTGGAGCAGCTTTTGGCCGGCTGGCTGGGCTATGAGCGCGCGCTTGTGTTTGCCAGCGGCTATGCCGCCAATCAGGCGGTGTTGCTCGGCCTCTTGGGCAAAAACGATGTGTTGCTGGCCGACAAATATTGCCACGCTTCGATGCAGGAAGCCGCCGCGCTTTCCTCCGCTGCGTTCCGCCGCTTTGCCCATCAGCAATATCACCAGCTCGCCGCGCTGCTGCCGCAATATGCCGGCCGCTGCACGCTGGTAGCGAGCGAGGGCGTGTTCAGCATGGATGGCGATTGCGCCGACTTGCCCCGCCTGCACGGTTTATGCCGCGAACACGGCGCTTGGCTGCTGCTCGATGATGCCCACGGCTTCGGCGTGCTCGGCGATGAGGGCAAAGGCAGCGCCGCAGCCGCCGGCATGCAGCCCGACATTTTGATTGTCACCTTCGGCAAGGCCGCCGGCGCAATGGGCGCGGCGGTGCTGTGCAGCCACCACACCGCCGAATACCTCACCCAATTTGCCCGTCATCTGGTTTACAGCACCGCCATTCCGCCCGCCCAGGCCGCTGCGCTCGCCGCCGCCTGCACGCGCCTGCGCCAAGCCGATGATTTGCGCGCACGTTTGCGCAGCAATATTGCTTATTTTCAGACGGCCTTGAGCCAAATCGGGCTGGCAGAAAAATTATTGCCCTCATCCACCGCCATCCAGCCCTTTATCTGCGGCAGCAATCAGGCCGCGCTCGATGCCGCCGCCCGTTTGCGCGATTTAGGCCTTTATGTGCCCGCCATCCGCCCGCCCACCGTGCCCATGGGGCAGGCGCGCCTGCGCATCACCCTCACCGCCGCCCACAGCCGCGCCGATATCGAGCGCCTGGCAGAAGGTTTGCACAATGCCGTCTGAACACAAGCAACACATCGCCCGCGCGTTCAGCCAGGCCGCCGCCACTTATGATGATGCCGCCGCACTACAACGCCAAGTCGGCACGTGCCTGCTGCATTTGCTCGAGCAGCGGCATCAAAGCAATCTCGCCGGCCAAACCGTGCTCGATATCGGCGCGGGCAGCGGCCATTTCAGCCGCATCATGCAGGAAAAAGGCGCTTGCGTGCTGGCGCTCGATTTGGCCGAGGGCATGTTGCGCCGCGTTCACGCACAACAACGCGCCGCAGCCTGCCTGCTGGCTGATGCCGAAGCGCTGCCGCTGGCCGGCGGCAGCATCGATATCTGCTTCAGCAGCCTGGCTCTGCAATGGTGCCATCTGGCGCAGGCCGCCGCCCAAATGCAGCGCATCACCCGCGCCGGCGGCTGCATCGCCGTGGCCACGTTGGCCGAGGGCAGCTTGTGGCAGCTGCGCCAAGCTTGGCAGGCCGCTGATGCCGCGCCGCATGTCAACCGCTTTTTAACACCCGCCGACATTCAGACGGCCTTTGCCTGCTTCGGCCAAATTGAAGTTTGCACCGAAACAATCACCCAAGAATTTACCGACTTGAAAAGCCTGCTCGACTCACTCAAACATGTGGGTGCCAACCACGTTTTCGCCCGTCGCGCCGGCCTCACCGGCAAAGCGCGCTGGCAGCGATTTGCGGCGGCCTATGAAACGCTGCGCAACGATAAGGGCTTGCTGCCGCTGGATTATTGCATCAGCTATGTTGTGTTCGGCAAGCCATAAATCCATAAATCCGGCTGCGTGCATTTGTGTTAATGCTTTATCGCCTTTATACGAAAGGCCGTCTGAAATTGCTTTCAGACGGCCTGCCTTTCAAATATCAAACCCCAAACATCAAAACGCTTCGCCCACTTTCACGCCGCCGGCAATGTCTTTGGGCGTGGCCAATGCGGCCACAACGCTTTGGGCGGCTTTGAATTCCGGCGTGTCCATCATCGCGGCGGCATCGCTCGGGCGCAAAGTGTTGGCCATATATTGCCAGCGCGCGGCCAAATCCGGATTGGCGGGGGCGGCAAAACCGGCGCGCAATTCATCCACCAAATCGGGGCGGTTGCACACGAGCACAATATCGCAGCCGGCATCAAACGATAATTGCGCGCGCGCTTTGATACCGCCGGCGCCGCAAGCACCTTCCATAGTGAGATCGTCGGAGAAAATCACGCCGTTAAAGCCGATTTTGTGGCGCAAAATTTGCTTCAGCCACACCTCGGAAAAACCCGCCGGCTGCGCATCGATTTGCGGATACACCACATGCGCGGGCATCACCGCAGCCATACCCTCGGCAGAGAGCTTGCAAAAAGGCACGATATCGGCCGCTTCCAGCTCGGCCAGGCTGCGATTGTCTTGCGGCAACACATGGTGGCTGTCGCCTTCCACGAAGCCGTGGCCGGGAAAATGCTTGCCGCAGGATTTCATGCCGCCTTTGTTTAAACCTTTTTGCAAGGCCCGCGCCAATTCGGCCACAATTTCGGCGCTTTGGTGAAAGCTGCGGTTGCCGATTACGGCGCATTGCCCCCAGTTTAAATCCAGCACCGGCGTAAACGACAAATCAATGCCGCAAGCGCTCAATTCGGCCGCGAGCACCCAGCCCGCCTGCTCCGCAGCGGCTTTGGCGGCGGCTTCGCCTTGCTCATCCCACATTTCGCCGAGCACATTCATGGCCGGCAGGCGGGTGAAACCCTCGATAAAACGCTGCACGCGGCCGCCTTCGTGGTCGACGGCAATAATCAGCTCAGGCGTGCGCAAGGCTTTGATTTCGGCCACCAGCGCTTTGAGTTGCGCCACATTTTCAAAATTGCGGCGGAATAAAATCACGCCGCCCACGGCCGGGTCGAGCAGGCGCTGCCGTTCGGCTTCGCTCAATTGGAAAGCCTGCACATCGGCCATCACCGGGCCGCGCGGAAGGGTTTGCATCATCTTGAATCGTTTCTTAAAAATGTTTCAGACGGCCTCTGAGTCAATGGAGGCCGTCTGAAAAGTTGCAGGGAAAATCAAGGCAGGTTGAGCGCTAAAAACAAGGTGTTGCCGCTGCGCTGCACCAACAGCGGCACATTTTTGCCCGCGCCTTCGATGGCGCTGCGGAAAGTGGCTTCGTCTTCCACGCTGGTTTGGCCCACCGCCAAAATCTCATCGCCCCGGCGCAGGCCGGCGCGCGCGGCCAAGCCTTCGGCCTTGGCCACCACCAAATGTTTGGCGCCGTCGACATTTTGCACATTGAGGCTCAAGCCCATATTGTCGAGCTGGAACGATTGCGTGTCGCCGCCGGCCGGCGGCTGGCCGCTGCCGGCTTCATCATCGCTCTGCGCATTGCCATCGGCCGAGCCCAGCTGCACCTTGATATCGGTTTCTTTGCCTTTGCGCCACACGCCCAGCGTGATTTCTTTGCCCGGGGCAATCGCGCCCACCATCACCGGCAAATCGCTGGAAGCGCGCACTTCTTCGCCATTCACGCTGCGCACGATATCGCCCACCTGCAAGCCGGCTTTGGCCGCCGGGCTGCCCGGCAACACGCGCGCAATCAGCGCGCCCGTGGCTTTATCAAGCTCAAACGATTTGGCCAAATCATACGACACTTCTTGAATAATCACGCCCAATTGGCCGCGCTGCACCTTGCCGGTGGTGCGCAGCTGGTCGGCCACATTCATGGCCACATCAATCGGAATGGCAAACGAAATGCCCATAAAGCCGCCGCTGCGGCTATAAATTTGCGAATTAATGCCCACCACCTGCCCTTTTAAATTAAAGAGCGGGCCGCCGGAATTGCCCGGATTAATCGCCACATCGGTTTGGATAAACGGCGTGTAGTTTTCATTCGGCAGGCTGCGGCCTTTGGCCGACACGATGCCGGCGGTGACGCTGTTGTCAAACCCAAACGGTGCGCCGATGGCGGCCACCCATTCGCCCGGTTTCAAATCTTTGGCGTTGCCGATTTTCACCACCGGCAAATCGGCGGCATCGATTTTGAGCAGCGCCACATCCGATTGCTGGTCGGAGCCGATAAGCTTGGCGGTGTATTCGCGTTTGTCGTTGAGCATCACTTTGATGTTGTTCATGCCGCCCACCACATGCGTGTTGGTGAGGATGTAGCCGTCGGGGCTGATGATGAAGCCGGAGCCGAAATTCAGCTCGCCATCGTCATCTTGCTGCGGCACTTCGGGCATATTGGGCACCAAGCGCTTGAAAAATTCGTAAAACGGATCGTTGTCGGGAAACTGGCTCAAATCCATGCCGCCATCGTTGCGTGCCGAAGCGGCGGGCGCATTTTTGGTGGCCTGGATATTCACCACGCTGGGGCCTTCCTGCTCCACCAGCTTGGTGAAATCGGGCAGCAACATGCCCACGCTGCCGCCATCGGTTTTGGCTTCGATCGATTGCACAAATTCGCTGCCTTTTTCTTTGGCATCGCCGAAAAAGCTGCCTAACTTGTCGCAGCCGCCCAGCATTAATGCCGATGCCGTAAGCAAAACAAGGTATTTGGGCGTGGGGTTCACAGAATTTCCTTTGAAGTTTTTAATCGGTGTTTGGTGTGGAATTGTAAACGAAAACAAAGGCCGCCGCATCAGCCCCGGGCGGGCGCGGCCGCTTGAAAGCAAGGGTTTTACATATTTTTGCGGTTGCTTCGCCGGCAGATAAAGCAGGCCGTCTGAACGTTTCAGACGGCCTCTTGGCTCAGATTTTGCCCATCAGCACCGTTTTCGACGGATATTCGCATAAATCGTTGATGATGCACTGCTCACACAAAGGCTTTTGCGCTTTGCAGGTGTAGCGCCCGTGCAGAATCAGCCAGTGATGCGCATCGAGCAGAAATTCTTTCGGAATCACTTTCATTAATTTGTCTTCCACTTCACGCACGTTTTTGCCCGGCGCAATGCGGGTGCGGTTGGCCACGCGGAAAATATGCGTGTCCACCGCCATCGCCAACTGCCCGAATGCGGTGTTGAGCACCACATTGGCGGTTTTGCGCCCCACGCCGGGCAAGGCTTCCAGCGCTTCGCGGCTGCTTGGCACTTCGCCTTGGTGCTGATGCAGCAAGATGCGGCAGGTTTCGATAATGTGTTTGGATTTGGTTTTGTATAAGCCGATGGTGCGGGTGTATTCCATCACGCCTTCCAAGCCCAAATCCAGCATGGCCTGCGGCGTGCCGGCCACGGGAAAAAGTTTGGCGGTGGCTTTGTTCACGCCCGCATCGGTGGCCTGCGCAGAAAGCAGCACGGCAATCAGCAGCTCAAACGGGTTGTTGTATTGCAATTCGGTGGTCGGGTGCGGATTGGCGGCGCGAAAGCGCTCGAAGATTTCCCGGCGGATGTGTTGGTTCATAACAATAGGGTTTGTGTTGAAATATGAAGCGGATTTTACCCGCAAAATCCGGCCGGCGCGATAAACGGCTTTTATCTCGGCACAAAGTTTTCAGACGGCCAGCGGCTCATTGCACCTGCTCAGCGCTTTGCGCTTTGCGGTAGGCCCACGGCGCTTGCGGGCTTTGGGCGCGCCACAGGCCAAAGCGGCTGCTGCGTGCACCGGCTTCGGCGCGGCTGTAGGCGGCGAAATCGGCTTTATCCTGCCGCCGCTTGGCAATCGACACATAATGCCAAGCATGCCCCTCTTCGATTTGCGCCAGATTGATGTCGCGCCCGTGCAGGCGGATTTGCGCCACTTCGCGCCCGTATTGGTCGGTGTCAAACACCGCAACCTCCACCTGCTGCCCGTCTATCAGGCGGCGCAAGGCATCGCGGGCGGCCATGCCGTGCGCCTGCTGCAACTCGGGCGCATCGATATAGGCCAGGCGGATTTTATGCCGCTGCCCGTGGCGGTCGGTGGCGCGCACGCTGTCGCCATCGTGCACAGCGGTAACGCGCGCCTGAAAGTGCGCGGCGCTTGGCGCGGGCGCAGCGGTTTCCGCTTGCCGCAGCCATTGCGCGCCCTGCTGCAACCAAGCGCTGCTCTCGGCATAACCCAAATGGGCGGCAAAGGCCGCTGCGGCGGCCAAAATAATCAATAAATATTTCATCAATAAATGTGTGTTTGAATTTATTTTTCAACAAACAAGGCCGTCTGAAAACCTTTTCAGACGGCCTTGCGATAAGCAGCAAGCTCAATGCGGATAAATCACTTCCACGCCGCCTTGCTTGGCCAGCACCAACACATCGGCCGCATTGTGGGCAAACAAGCCGTTTTCCACCACGCCGGGAATTTTATTGACGGCATCTTCAGAAGTGATCGGGCGCGACAAATCCATATCGTGCACATCCACAATCTGATGGCCGTTAAACGTGATAAAGCCCACGCGCAATTCAGGCTGGCCGCCCATGGCCACGAGCTTGCGCGACACCATCGAGCGCGCCATCGGAATCACTTCCACCGGCAGCGGAAATTTGCCCAAGCGCGACACATATTTGCTCTCATCGGCGATGCACACGAAAGTATCCGACACATTGGCCACGATTTTCTCATTCAAATGCGCGCCGCCGCCGCCTTTGATCATTTGCAGCGAATGGTTCACTTCATCGGCACCATCCACATACACCGCCAAGCGCGACACTTCGTTGAGCTGCACTTCGGGAATGCCCACTTGCGCCAGCAATTCCGAAGTGGCTTTAGAGGTAGACACCGCGCCTTTGATGTGCTTGCCGCTCACGGCCAAGGCTTTGATAAATTCATTCACGGTGCTGCCGGTGCCGATGCCGATGTATTCATTATCGGGCACGAATTCCACGGCTTTTTCGGCCGCCAAACGCTTTAATTGTTCTTGAGATAGCATGATGGGAAGTTCCTCTTCTTTTTCCAAAAAATAATCAACACTGCTTGCTGTTTGCACTGCCGGATATCATTTTACAGCTGTTATGCTAACACTTTTTGACATACCGCGCAGCAGTTTTCAGACGGCCTGCAGCAACACCGCTGCCTGCGCTTCTATGCCTTCCTGCCGCCCCAAATAGCCGAGTTTCTCGTTGGTTTTGCCTTTAATATTCACCGATTGCAGCGGCAGCCCCAAATCAGCGGCAATATTGGCGCGCATGGCGGCAATGTGCGGCGCGAGCTTGGGCGCTTGCGCAATAATAGTGGTGTCGACATTCACCGCCTGCCAGCCCGCCGCCTGCACGCTTTGATAAGCGGCGCGCAGCAGCATGCGGCTGTCGGCATCTTTGAATTCGGCGGCGGTGTCGGGAAAATGGCTGCCGATATCGCCTAAGCCTGCCGCGCCCAAAAGCGCATCGGTAATCGCGTGCAAAAGCGCATCGGCATCGGAATGGCCGAGCAGCCCTTTTTCAAACGGAATAGTCACGCCGCCCAAAATCAGCGGCCGCCCGGCCACCAATTGGTGCACATCATAGCCTTGCCCGACACGGATATTCATGGTGTTTCCTTAATTAATTGATTGGTTTTTCAGACGGCCTTTGGTGAATTGGAGACCATCTGAAAAGCAAGTATTTGTTTAATGGTTTAATGGTTGATTCGGCATGTATAGGGAATGAATGAAAACTGACACAGACCGGCGCAGAATGTGCGGTTCAACCACGCACGCAGAAGCCGATTGAAACGCGTGCGTGGCTGCGCCACACACCCTACACACGATTTGAGACTTCTTATTTTTGTATCCGTTTTTCTTTGATTTCACGATAGGCCGTCTGAAATCACACCGGCGCATGTGATTTGTCTGCCAGCAAAAGCCGCACAATATATTCGTCTTGCGGCAGCGTAAGCTTTAAATTGCGGCTGTCGCCCTGCACCAGCAGCGGTTGTGCGCCCAACGCTTCCACCGCACTTGCTTCATCGGTGATGGCGCTCAAATCGCCCACATCAAGCGCGCGTTGCAGCAAGGCCGCCTGAAAAAGCTGCGGCGTTTGCGCCTGCCACAAGCCGGCGCGCGCCACGGTGGCGCCGATATGCTGCGCCGCGTCGGCACGTTTGAGCGTGTCGGCCACGGGCACAGCCAATATGCCGCCTTCGGCTTGGCCGCCGGCTTTTTGAATCAGGCGGCTCAGCGCTTCGGGCGGCAGGCAGCAGCGGGCGGCATCGTGTACCAAAATATTGTCGTGCGGCGCGGCCAAGCCTTGTTGCAGCAAAGCAGCCAAGCCGTTGCGCACGGTTTCGGCGCGGGTTTCGCCGCCGCATTTCAACACGCTGAGCTTATGGTTTGAGGCCGTCTGAAAAAAATTGTCTTCAGGCGAGAGCACCACGGCAATATGGTCAATCTGCGCATGCGCCAAAAAAACAGCCAGCGTGTGTTGCAACACAGTTTGGCCGTTGATTTCCACATATTGTTTGGGCTTGCCCGCACCGAAGCGCGCGCCCACACCTGCGGCGGGAATCAGCGCAATATGGCGGCTCATGCACTTTCTCCGCCAGCGTGCGCCCGCCAAGCGCAAGGGCCGCCGCTGGCTTTGTCGAGCGCATCGAGATAAGCTTCGTGCTCGGCTATTTCCGCCGCTTCGGCGCGAATCACTTTCAAAACCGCCGGGCGCGGCTGCCGGCTCACCGCCGCTTCGGCGGCCGATTCGGCAAAGCTGTCGGCCAGGCTGAACTGGCCGCGCGTCATCGCCAAATACACTTCGCCCAAAAGCTCGCAGTCGATTAATGCACCGTGATACACGCGCTTGCTGCGATCGATTTCAAAGCGGCTGCACAAGGCATCGAGGCTGACTTTTTGGCCGGGAAACATCGCGCGCGCCATCGCCAGCGTGTCGGTGATTTTGCAGCCCAAGGCTTCCACCGTGGGCAAGCCCATGCGCTCGAATTCCATGTTTAAAAAGCCCACGTCAAACTTGGCATTGTGGATAATCAATTCGGCACCGCGCAGAAAATCGGCAATTTCCCGCCCCACTTTGGCAAACACGGGCGCATTTTTTTCTTCCAGCACCTTAATGGTGAGGCCGTGCACGGCAGCGGCCTCTTCGGGCATATCGCGCTCGGGGTGCATATAAAGATGCAGATTTTGCTCGGTGAGATGGCGGTTGACCATTTCCAGGCCGGCGAATTCGACAATGCGGTCGCCGCTGCCGGGGTAGAGGCCGGTGGTTTCGGTATCGAGAATAATTTGGCGTGAGGGGATCATGGCTGGCTTTCTTGAAGTTCAGCCGCATCATACTAAAAGCCGGGAGCAAAGTAAAAAGCAAACACTGCTCTGCCACCGATGCAGCGATGGATATTGATGAGTGGGCAAGCCGCCCGGGCTCGGCATTTCAGCAAGTTGTTTATAGCGAATATCGAATCTCAAAAGTAAGACAACAAGCGGCAAGCCGCAGACAATCTTTCATTTTCCAAGTGTTATACTTGAAATCCGATAAAGAGGCCGTCTGAAAGGTTTTCAGACGGCCTCTTTAAAACAAAACTTCCCTTTACATCGACAAAATTATTTAAGTTTTTGAAAATTTATTTTGATTTAAAACATAAACTTAAAATTGTATTTTAAAATAATAACAATTATCATTTGCAAATACTGCTTATCTTGCTTATGATGCATCCAACGCTTCAACACAAACACCCGCAAAGGAGCACGACATGCCCGAAAGCATTTTCCAGCAAGTCTCTCTGGATATTTTAAGACTGCATCAGCACACCGCCCGCTCGCTTTTGGCCGTGCCGCATGATGAAGCGGCCGAAATCCACGATGCCGTGTTTGCCATGATTGAAGGCCGTTATTATATGTTGGTGCCGCAAAGCGCGGCGCTGTGCGACAAGCGCACCGGCATTTTGCTGATTGAAACCGATGATGCGCAAGCCCGCATCAGCTGGGTGGCCAGCGCCCGCACCATCCAACATAAAAGCAATATCTACCGCCGCGCGCTCGCTGCCCTGCAACGGCGCGTGCAGCAAACCAAACAATCGCTGAATCAGGCCGCCGAAGCCTGCCTGCTCGAGCTCACGCCGCAGCAAGGCCGCCTGACCCTGCGCAACAACAGAGATTTCGCGCTTTCACCGCATGATTTGATGAAAGCTTTGTATCCGGCAAGCTATGATATGGAGAAATATGCCTGATCCTCAAACCTTTTTGGTAGTGGTTTGTGTTCCTTTTGCGCCCCTCCTCGTGTGGGGCGACTTTTTTTGTGCTTCTCCATACTATAAAAAGAAACCGGTTAAAAAAGAAACCGGCTTCTTCATTTTGCCCATACCCTTTCAGACGGCCTTACATTACAATAGGCCGTCTGAAAATATTGATCTGTTTTTATGCAACTTTTAAAATATCTGCAAGCGCAAGGCATCGGCAGCCGCAAGCAATGCCTGTGGCTGATTGAAAATGATTGCGTGGCGCTCAACGGCAGCACACACAACCGCCCTAAAGAAAATATCGAGCCGGCCGACATCCGCACGCTCAAAATCGACGGCGAGCCGTTTGCCGTGGTGCCGCTGCCCTATTTCTATATTCTGCTCAACAAACCGGCCAACTACGAAACCTCGCACAAACCGCAACAATACCCGAGCGTGTTCAGCCTGTTTCCCGACCACATGCGCAACATCGACATGCAGGCGATCGGCCGGCTCGATGCCGACACCACCGGCGTGCTGCTGATCACCAACGATGGCCAATTCAACCACCGCACCACCTCGCCCAAGCATAAAGTGCCCAAACTTTACCGCGTAAGCCTCAAGCATCCGGCCGATGAAGCCTTTTGCCAAGCCTTAAAAAACGGCGTGTTGCTGCACGACGACAACGAAACCGTGCGCGCAGCCGATGCTAAGCTTGCCAACCCCACCACTTTGCTGCTCACCATCACCGAGGGCAAATACCATCAGGTCAAGCGTATGGTGGCCGCCGCCGGCAACCGTGTGGAAGCGCTGCATCGTGAAAAATTCGGCCAATGGAGCACACAAAATCTCGCCCCGGGCGAATGGACGTTTATTTTTCCAACTTAAAGATAAATAATTATCAAATAATTTTTGTTAATAATCAATAAGATAATCTAACAAATTAACGCTTTACAAATCTTAACACCCATTTGGGTGAACTATTATATAATTCACCCGTCTGAGTAACACTTACTTCGCGAGAAGTGAGTAAGTGAGTAAGACGTTTTCCCCGTAATGTGTTTGGCCATCTATACTTTTCCCCTTGGTATAGATGGTTTTTTTTATCTGCTGTTTTTTGATTACCTTCGTTATCATCCTTTTATCTTGAGCGCCGCCGCCCTTGTGAGCGGGAAAACCGTTTAACTGTAATGTGTTTGGCCATCTTATCAATTTATGCGATACCTTTTCCCCTCGGCATCTGCATATTTATGCTATTTGCGTTTTAATCATATGGGTTATTGTTTACCCTGTTATATGATGGGAAGATAATTATATCTATCTCACATGATTTTGCAAGTCTCAATTGCAGATAAACGGCATTTTTTACAAATAAACGGTATGCTTTTAATATCCACACAATCATTAAGATGTAGTCGGCCGTAATTTGACCTTGACTACACAACACTACATTGCGCTATAATCCGCCCTGTCAAAAAGCGGCCGCTCGGCAGCTTTCTCCAACACAAACTCAGCAAAGGATTTCACACATGGGCATTAAGGTTGCCATCAACGGCTATGGCCGCATCGGACGCCAGATATTACGCGCGATTTACGACTATAAATTGGAAAAACAGCTCGATATCGTGGCGGTAAACGCCAGCGGCAGCCTCGAAACCAATGCCCACCTCACCAAATTTGACACCATACACGGCCGCTTCAAGGCCGATGTGAGCCACGATGAAAACCATTTAATCATTAACGGTAAAAAAATCCCCTTTTTCTCCACCCGCAATCCGGCCGAATTGCCGTGGGCGCTTTTGGGTGTGGATTTGGTGATGGAATGCACCGGCGCATTCACCAGCAAGGCCGCGGCCAATGTACATCTCGAATCAGGCGCGAAAAAAGTGCTGATTTCTGCGCCCGGCGGTGCCGATGTGGATGCCACCGTGGTATATGGTGTCAACCACAACGTTATCACCGATGACATGACCGTGATTTCCAACGCTTCTTGCACCACCAACAGCCTGGCGCCCATCGCCAAAGCCCTCAACGACGCCATCGGCATCAATAAAGGCCTGATGACCACCATCCACTCGCTCACCAACGATCAAACCGTTACCGATGTGCGCCATAAAGATTTGCGCCGCGCCCGCAGCGGTGTGGACAATATGATTCCCACCAAAACCGGCGCAGCCAAAGCCGTGGGCTTGGTGCTGCCCGAGCTCAACGGCAAACTCGACGGCTTGGCCATCCGCGTGCCCACCACTAATGTGTCGCTGGTGGATTTGAGCTTCGAAGCCGGCCGCAAAACCAGCGTGGCCGAAGTGAATGCGGTGCTCAAAGCTGCTTCCGAGGGCGAAATGAAAGGCGTGCTCGGCTTCAACGTGCTGCCGTTGGTGTCTATGGATTTCAACCACACCACCGAAGCGAGCAATTTCGACAGCACCCTCACCAAGGTAACTTGCGGCAATATGGTGAAAGTGTTTTCTTGGTATGACAACGAATGGGGCTTCAGCTGCCAAATGCTCAACACCGCTCGCGCGATGTTCGGCTTGGAAGTCACGCCGTTTAAAGCGTAAGGTTCAGAATTAAAGGAAAGGCCGTCTGAAAGATTTTCAGACGGCCTTTCCTTTATTGCACCGATATAGTGAAATGCAAGAAAAAGTAACACGAAACTGTATGCTGCAACGGCGTAGCTTGGGTTGCCAAACCCAAGGTTTCATACGGCCTGTGAGCTTGTTGGGTTTTCAACCCAACCTACCCGCTGAAACGTTTCAGACGGCCTTTTCTTTATGATTATCAATTTCGATATTTCAACGCCCTGCCCATTAAAATTCCTGCAAAATTGTAAACGCCGGTGCCTCGGCCGAGCCGAATGTTTTGGCTGCCGCCACCATGCGCGCGGCCACTTCCTGCACGCTCATCGGGCGCTGCTTTTGCAAAAGGCCGAAGCGGTTGAAAAACTGCAAGGCGCGCACGCCCCAAATTTCGCCCGCGCGCGCATCGGGGCGGATTAAGGTGTTGGGGCGGATAATCAAAGTGTGGGCAAACGCGAGCGCGCGCACTTTGTCTTCCAATTCGCCTTTGATGCGGGTGTAGAAAAAACGCGATTGCGCCGAAGCCAGAGCAGACGACACCAGCACAAAGCCGGCCACTTCATTGTGCCGTGCGCTACGGGCAAAATCATATTGGTAATCCACATCCACGCGGTATTGCGCCGCTTTGCTGCCGGCATCTTTCAGCGTGGTGCCCAGGCAGGAAAAGGCCACATCGCCGCGCACTTTATCGGCCCATGCCTGCGGCTGATTGAAATCCACGCATTCCATTTGCAGCTTGGCGTGGGTTTGTACCAAAGGTTTGCGCCCAAACACCACCACTTCGTGAACATCATTATCTTCCAACAATAGGCGCAACACTTCCCTGCCCACTGCGCCGCTGGCGCCTATCATCAATGCTTTCATGTTTTGCCTGCCTTTCATCATTAGAAACAGAAAATCCGTTTCGATTGAAAACCGATTGGATATCAAGCCCGAAAACAGAGCCGGCCTAAAAAACAGCAAACCGCAGGCCAGAAATACATACCACAAAACAAAGCAAGACTTTAGCTTGTTTTCAAATTGGATATAAAGCCTTTTCAGACGGCCTTTGCCCTTTTAACCCATCGCTTACAAGCAAGCCAGCAAATCCAGCGGCTGGCGGATGCGCAAATCAAAAGGCCAAGCTTCGGTGCGATCGTCGGCGGCGATATAGCCCCAATCGGCCAACACCGTTTTCATACCCGCATTGCGCCCGGCCTGCATATCGCGCTCGGCATCGCCCACATACACGCATTGCCCGGCCGCCACGCCGATTTGTTCACAAGCATAAAACATCGGCTCGGTGGCGGGCTTGGCCCGGCTGCACGTGTCGCCGCTCACCACCACCGCAGGCGCGCTGGCAAAGCCGAGCTTGGGCACGAGGCGGTGGGTGAAGGTGTGCGGTTTGTTGGTGATGATGCCCCAAACAATGCCGCGCGCATCCAGCGCCGCAATTAATTCATTGATGCCGGCAAAAAGCACGGTGTCGCAATCGAAGCAGCGCTCGTATTCGGCCAGATAATCTTGGCGCCATTGCGCAAATTCGGGGTGGCTTTTTTCGATACCCGCGCCCAGCTGCAACAGCCCGGCAGCGCCGTGGCTGGCCACAGGGCGGATTTCGGCCATGCTTTTTTCGGGCAGGCCGCGCCGGCGCAGCAAGGTGTTGAGCGCGCCGCCCAAATCGAGCGCGGTGTCGGCCAGCGTGCCATCGAGATCAAACAATACGGCTTGGGTCATAAAGGTTTTCCTGTTGAGAAATAAGCAAGCGGCATGCAGCCTATTTTTTGAATTTGCTTTCAGACGGCATCAAATTCATCATAAAGGCCGTCTGAAAAAGGCCGTCTGAAACGATTTCAAACGGCTTTTATTCTAACAGAATCATGCAAATCTTTCAGACGGCCTGCCGCTTTTCAATGCCCGTGCGCATGTTTATGTTCATGCTCATGCGTCGCACCTTCCAGGCAGCACAGCAATTCATCGCCGTGGCCGTGCGCACGGCTTTCGGTTTGAATGGTGACATGGCTGATTTGGTGGTGCTGCAACACATGCCCGGCCTCAGCCACGATTTTTTCTGCCTCGGCAACGCTCAGGCTGCCCTCTACCACAATATGGCACGATAAAGCATGCAGGCCGCTGGTGATGGTCCAGATATGCATGTCGTGCACCGATTCCACGCCCGCCACTTTTTGCAGCGCCGCCACGATTTCATCGCAATCCACCTCTTCCGGCGCGCCTTCCATCAAAATATGCACCGCCGTTTTCAACACGCCCCAGCCACTTCTGGCAATCAAAAGCGCCACCGCCACGCTCGCCAGTGGGTCGGCCCAGCGCCAGCCAAACGCCATCATCAGCAAAGCCGCGGCAATCGCGCCCACCGAGCCCAGCAAATCGCCCAACACATGCAGATAAGCGCCGCGCATATTCACATTGCCCTCGGTGTCGCCGCCGCGGTGCATATACCAAGCCACAAAAATATTCACCGCCAAGCCGATGCTGCTCACCACCAACATGCCCAGCGTGGCGATTTCGGGCGGGCGGATAAAGCGGCCGGCAGCTTCATAGATAATCCACACCGCAATCAGCAGCAGCGTTAAGCCGTTGAGCGCAGCGGCCAGAATTTCAAAGCGCTTGTAGCCAAACGTTTTGCTGCGGCTGCCTGCGCGCTCGCCGATGTGGAAAGCCGCCAGCGACAAGGCCAGCGCCGCCGCATCGGAAAACATATGGCCGGCATCGGAAAGCAGCGCCAAGCTGTTGGTGAGCAGGCCGCCGATAATTTCCACCACCATATAAGTGGCGATAATCACAAACGAAATGCGCAACACTTTTTTATTGCCGCTGTGGCTGTGATTGTGATGATTATGATGATCGTGTGACATAAAAACCTCGATAATGCAGCATATGCCCGCTCGGCGGTTTGCTGCTTTGTGTTGCTTTATTCTTCAATTGCACTGTATTTTAACTTCAATTGCACTGTATTTCAATCAGAATGGCTTGCCATCATCCACAGGCCGTCTGAAAAATGAGTGAATAATATTTCAGACGGCCTCAGGTGAGCGGGCAACCCGATCTCACCGGCCCAAAGCCTGCCGCCAATTGCGCTCTTGCGGCTGCGCTTTGCGGCTTTGTTCGAAATTTTCCAGCATCGCCAATTCAAAGCGGCTGAAGCCCGCCCGCTCGCGCGCTTCGATATTCACATGGCCGCGGAAAATAAACAAATCATAGCGGCTGATCAGCGCGCGAAACAGCGCCACCGGCTCCAAGCCGCGCTCGGCGCACAAATAGCCATACCAATTATTGCCGGTTTGCACATGCCCTATTTCATCGCGGTAAATAATGTCCAACACGTCGCAAGTGGCCGCATCGCCGCGCTGCGCCACTTTGGCGCGTATGGCGGGGGTAACGTCCAGCCCGCGCGCTTCGAGCACGCGCGGCACCAACGCCATGCGCAAAAGCGGGTCGAACGCAGTTTTGTAGGCCATGTCCCACAAATGATTGTGCGCCTCGAAATCGCCGTAATCAAAGCCGTGCGCATTCAAGCGGCCGCGCATCAGCGAAAAATGATAAGCCTCTTCTTTGGCCACGCGCAACCAATCGGCGGTAAACGCGGGCGGCAGCGTCCGAAAGCGGTAAGCCGCATCGAGCGCCAGATTAATGGCGTTGAATTCGATATGGCAAATAGCGTGCAACATCGCCGCATAACCCTCTGGCGTGCTCATTTTGCGCTTTTGCACTTGATCCGGTGCCACCAAATCGGGCTTTTGCGGCCGGCCGGCCCAGCGGAAATCCTGCGCGGCGGCAGCCTGCCTGCGCCGTAGCCCGCCCGCCTGCCAGCCATCGAAAGCAGCTTGGGTGAGCGCGCATTTCTGCTGCGGGTTTTGCGCCATCAGCGCGGCATACAATAAAGTGTCGAGGCAATTCGAATCGGTCATGGCAGCGCCCAAATCACGGCAAAAGCGTTATTTTAGCGCTAATTGATCGGCTTTACATTTATTTGCTGCTTGGCATGGCGGCGGGAAAAGCTTAAATAAACGTTAAAAGTGTGCTGTAAAGGCGGGTAAAATACCCGTGCACTCAAACATCTGCCGCCCATCACCGCGCTTAACAAAAATCGGCCGGCGAACCAAACCATAGAAAAAGCCGCCCTACCACCAAGCCGCAAGGCTGGTAAAATCCGCACAAGCCTGCATAATGGCGGGCAAAACCATCAAGCCCAAAGGAGTGTTCATGTTACACCGAAAATTCATCCGCAGCACCGCCGCATTGGCCTTGGCCGGCAGCATCAGCCTGGCTCAGGCCGGCGCCATTGATGCGCTAAAAAAATTCAACGCCGACACCGACGGCCTCAGCGGCAGCTTCAGCCAAACGGTAAAAAGCAAAAAGAAAAGCCAAACCACCCACGGCTCGTTTCAGATTTTGCGCCCGGGGCTGTTTAAATGGGAATACAGCCGCCCCTATAAGCAAACCATCGTGGGCGACGGCAAAACCATCTGGCTTTACGATGTGGATTTGGCGCAAGTAACCAAATCATCGCAAGACCAAACCATAGGCGACAGCCCGGCCGCGATTTTATCCAACAAAACCGCGCTCGACAGCAGCTACACGCTGAAGGAAGACGGCTCGGCCGGCGGCATTGATTATGTGCTCGCCTCGCCCAAGCGCAATAATGCGGGCTATCAATATATCCGCATCGGCTTCAAAGGCGACGCGCTGGCCGCCATGCAGCTCAAAGACAGCTTCGGCAACGAAACCAGCATCAGCTTCAGCAATTTAAACACCAAGCCCAATTTATCGCGCAGCGTGTTTCAATTTACGCCGCCAAAAGGCGTGGATGTGTTGAGCAATTAATATCCATTCAAAAAAGTAAGCTTATTTTTTTTGAATAGATATAAGATTTGCCGTCAAGCATCAACAAGGCCGTCTGAAAAAAGTTTCAGACGGCCTTTTGTACACAATCACTGAATAAACAAGCGTTTGCTCGGCAATTCGTTTAACACATCTTCCGTCGAATAGCCGCCGATGCGCGGTTTGACCAAGCGCGAATTCACAAAGCCATACACGGGAATCACGGCAGTATCGCGCTCGATAATGCCCTCGGCCTGCTGATAAAGGCGGCTGCGGCCGGCTTCGTCGACATTGCCTTGCAGGGTTTGGTTAAGCACGGCATCGTATTCGGCGTTTTGATAAAACGCGCGGTTGCTGCTGTTGTTGCTGCGCAAGGTGTTGAGAAAGGTGGAAGGCTCGTTATAGTCGCCGCACCATGAAGCGCGTGCAAGCTGATAATTGCCGCTGCGGCGGTTGTCGAGATAGGTTTTCCATTCTTGGTTTTCCAGCTGCACATTCACAAAACCCAGCGCCTGCTTCCACATCGCCGCGGCGGCCACGGCTATTTTTTTATGCTGCTCCGAGGTGTTGTATAAAAAGGTGAACGTGAGCGGTTTGCCTTCGCCATAGCCGGCTTCGGCCAAGAGCTTTTTGGCCGCCTCCACGCGCTCGGGATAAGCGAGCTTGCGCCATTCGGGCTCATAAGGCACAAAGCCTGCGGTGCCGGTGCGGGTGAGGTTATAGGCGGCTTCTTCGCCGCGGCCGAGCACTTTTTCGGCAATAATGTCGCGATCAAGCGCCAGCGACAGGGCTTTGCGCACACGCGCATCGGTAAACGGTGCTTTTTGATTGTTGATTTCAAAGTAATACGTGCACAAATATGGGCTGCGTTTGAGCGCATCGCCGTGGCTCGCTTTGAGCTTGGCATACATTTCGGGCGGCAGCGCATCGGTGATGTCTACCTCGCCGGCTTCATAGCGCGCCACATCGTCGGTTTGCGAGCCGATGGGCAGAAACACCACCCGCTCGATGGCCACATTGCCGGCATCGCGGTATTGCGGGTTTTTCACCAACTCGATGCGCTCGTTGACCACCCATTTATTGATAATGTAAGCGCCGTTGCCGACAAAGTTTTCCGGCTGCGTCCATTTCACGCCGAATTTTTCCACCGTGGCGCGGTGCACGGGCTTGGTGGCGGCGTGGTAAAGCATTTGCGGAAAATAAGGCACCGGCGCGCTGAGCGTTATCTCGAGCGTGTGCGGATCTATCGCTTTCACGCCCAGCGTGTCGGGCGCTTGTTTGCCGGCCAAAATTTCATCGATATGGGCGATTTTCGCCGCTTGCAGATAAGAGGCATAAGGCGAAGCGGTGGCCGGATCGACCAACCTGCGCCAGCTATACACAAAGTCTTCAGCCACCACCGGCTCGCCGTTGCTCCATTTGGCATCTTGGCGCAGCTTGAACACCCACACGCGGTTATCTTTGCTCGCCCACGATTCGGCCACGGCAGGCACGATTTTGCCCTGCGCATCGGTTTCCACCAGCCCTTCAAACAAATCGCGCACCACATTGATTTCGGGCACGCCGGTGATTTGGTGCGGGTCGAGCGATTGCGGCTCGGTTACATTATTGCGGGTGAGCACGCTGGCTTGCGCCGTGCTGCCGCCCGCTTTTTCTGCGGCTTTTTCACCGCCGCAGCCGGATAGCGCCAGCACGGCCGCCAGCGCCACGGCCGACAAGGGAAAAGTGTGTTTCATCTATTTATCCTTTTTTATTTTATTCTTCGCCGAAAACAGCATGGTCAAAACGCTCTACATACGCGGCCAAATTCGCTTTGGCTCTGGCATATCGGGCGATTTTCGTGTCGATCGGCGTTTGAATCAAACTGGCGATTACAGGCACGATGGCCACATCGGCAGACGTGATTTCATCGCCGAAAAGATAAGATTTATGGCCTAAATAATCGCTAATAGCGTCTAAATCGGCAAAACCGAGCCGGTAGATTTCATCCAAACTATGACGCCCGATACCGTGGCCCTGCATTTGCTTTATCACATTGGCCTGCAACACCGCAAAAATTTCTTCCGCTTGTTCAGACGGCACACCATCAAACATCGCCTGCATCATAAACGGCTTGCCGATGGGATCCACAAAGCGGTTATACACGCTCGTCCAATACAGATGCTCTTCCACCATTCGGCTAAACGCGTGCCCGATGGCTTTTTGCTCGGCGCTCAACGTGCGGTCTAAATCGAATTGATATTGCGTTTTCAAATACTGCGCAATAAAGTGGCTGTCGGCAATCCATTGCTCGCCATCTTGCAACACCGGCACTTTTCCCTTCGGCATTTTGCTGAAATCGGCAACGTATTCTTTCTCGTAAGGCAGTTTTGCCAAACGCAGCAGGCTTTCCGCTTTCCACGAAAAAGGCGAAGAACTGCGGATTGCACCCGCTCCCGGTAAAGTAAATAATTTCAACATATTGTGTTCCTTATTTGGTCTTGCATAATCAAACCAAGCAGGCCGTCTGAAAAAGTTTCAGACGGCCTAGGGTCTGTTCACATTTCATCACGCGGCAATCTTTTGGCTCAAAAACGCGCCT
>ERZ650307.414-NODE-414-length-24197-cov-14.111880_pt1 | contig 24197 bp, 21 predicted proteins | sample MGYA00376243_ERZ650307 | MGnify/ENA primary metagenome ERZ650307 (study PRJEB26733, sample SAMN07839242) | wastewater metagenome | biome: urban; feature: artificial channel; material: waste water | place: USA: North Carolina | collected 2016-03-31 ... | reverse complement strand
GCTAACAAAACCCAGCGAAGCGATCCTGGCTAGGCGCGCGACCGCAGACAGTACGAGTAGTACGGCAAGGTCGTGCAACAACGCCAGGAGGGTTTTGTTAGCTGCTCTAAATGCGCTGGCCGGCTAGGCGGACCGAGCTACACCACATCTTGTTCGCGCTGCTTCAGCGCCGGGGTGACGTAGTGGCCGTTTTCCCGGCGCAAGGTGGCGTAATCAAGTTGCGCCGCCACCCCGGGCGGGGCGAATGTCTCCAGCAGCTCGCGCACCAATTCAGCATGGCTGAACAGATATTTATAACCGCTGTCATGATGGGCGTCGGACATGGTGGCGTCACCTGGCGCAGGGATCATCCAGTGTAGCGCTCCATGCCGCAGCCAGGCATTCATCGCGCTTTATTTGCGCAGGCACAGCCTGCTTGATTGGCATAAAACACCACACTCAGCCGGCAAACCAGACAATAGGCATCTGGCGTCTGGCGGGCTGCCGCCCGCCAGGCCAGGTCGCTTACGCCATCCCCAGCAGCAACCCCACTCCCGCCACCGCCAGCAGGGCGCCGATGGCGCGGCTGATGCGGTGCAGCGGCAGGTACAGCGCCAGGCCGGCCAGGTGCAGCGCGGCGGAGGCGGCCATGAAGCCGGCGCCGTAGGCCAGCAGGCTGGCGCTGGCCGGCATTTCTGCGCCGTGGGCCAGGCCGTGCAGCAGGGCAAAGCCGCCGGTCAGGCCCAGGCCGGCCCAGCGCGGCAGGCGCGCGCGGGCGGCCAGCAGCAGGCCCAGCGCCAGCACCGAGGCGGCGATGCCGGCTTCTACGCCGGGCAGCCACAGCCCGGCCGCGCCCAGCGCGCCGCCCACCGCCAGCAGGGCGACAAAGGCCAGCGGCGCTTGCCAGCGCGCGGCGCCGCCTTGCTGGCCGGCCCACAGGCCCACCGCCAGCATGGCCAGCAGGTGGTCGGCGCCGCCCAGCGGGTGGCTCAGGCCGGCCAGCATGGCCGAGTCATGGCCGGCGTGGCCGCTGTGCGCCAGGGCGGCGCTGCTGGCCAGGGCCAGCGGCAGGATAAGCAGGGATTTACGCATGAGACGCCTCCGGGTCAAGGTTGAGCATGCCTTTTTCTTCGATCAAGGCAATGATGTCGGCCAGGCCCTGGCCGGTTTTCAGGTTGGAAAACAAAAACGGCCGCTCGCCGCGCATGGTCTTGGCGTCGCGCGCCATCACCTCCAGCGAGGCGCCCACCAGCGGGGCCAGATCAATTTTGTTGATCACCAGCAGGTCAGACTTGCAAATGCCCGGCCCGCCCTTGCGCGGAATCTTGTCGCCGGCGGAGACATCAATCACGTAGATGGTCAGGTCGGACAATTCCGGGCTGAAGGTGGCGGCCAGGTTGTCGCCGCCGGATTCGACAAAAATCACGTCCAGGCCGGGATGGCGGGCGTTCAGCCGGGCGACGGCTTCGAGGTTGATCGAGGCGTCTTCGCGGATGGCGGTGTGCGGGCAGCCGCCGGTTTCCACGCCGATGATGCGATCCGGCGACAGCGCCTCGTTGCGCACCAGAAACTGGGCGTCTTCCTGGGTGTAGATGTCGTTGGTGACCACGGCGATGTTGTAACGCTCGCGCAGCGCGGCGCACAAAGCCCAGGTGAGATGGGTCTTGCCCGAGCCCACCGGGCCGCCGATGCCCACGCGCAAAGGGGTGGCTGACATGAAACGCTCCTTACAGTAAAACCCGTCCGCCGCAGACAGCGGGCCGGGGGTCTATCGTGAGATAAAAAATCCATTTGCCCATCGGCTGGCGAGGGGCGAAAACTCAGCCGGCCAAAGCCACCGCGCCTTGCACACCGCCAACCGCCCCAATCACGAGCGGAACAGCCGGCTGTACTGGGTTTCGTGGCGCAGGGCCATCCAGCTTTGCATTGGGGCGAAGGCGCTCAGCCGGGCGTCGGGCAGGGTCAGCGCCTGTTCGCTGGCGGCGGCCAGCGCCGGCAGCAGGGCGGACATCAGTTGCTGGCCGGCGGTCTGGCCCATGGGCAGTGCCTTCATCAGCACCATCACCTGGTTTTCCAGCCAGCCCCACAGATAGGCTTGCACCACGGTGGCTTCGTCCAGCCCCAGCCGGCAGCCGGCCCAGCCGTAGGCCAGCAAAAACGCCAGTTCGCCGTCTTGCAGGGCGGCGGGCAGCGGCTGGCTGGCGGTTTCCGGCAGGGCGGCCAGCAGCTGGCGCAGCGAATAGCCCATCTGCACGCTTTCCTGACGCTGTTCGCGGCTGTCGCGGCTGGCCAGCAGGGTCTGGTTCAGCGCCAATAGCGCTGGCGCGTCGTTGGCGGCGCTGGCGCGATGGGCGCGCGCCAGCATCGGCGCGTCGTAGCGGCTGACCGGGCCGGCCAGCAGGCCGCGCAGCCAGTGCTCGGCGCTGGCGCGGTCGTGGATCTGGCCCAGATCAATGGCGGTTTCCAGCCCTTGCGAGTAGCTGTAAGCGCCAATCGGCAGGCCGGGGCTGGCCAGACGCAGGCATTGCAGGGCGGCCAGCGGGGTCATGCGCTGTCGTCCGGGCTGCCGTCGCGGCGAAACTGGTGCAGGCGCGGCGCGTACTGAAACACGCTGTCCTTGCCGTGCGAGTGGTGATGGCCGCCGCCGTAGGCGCCGGATTCCGGCTGGAACGGCGCATCCAGCGCCTGCACGCTGACGCCCAGTTGATCGAGCATGGCGTGCAGCACGCTGTCTTCGGCCAGGCGCAGCCAGCCCTCGCCCACTTGCACCGGCACATGGCGGTTGCCCAGGTGGTAGGCGGCGCGGGTGAGTTCGCGCGCGTCGGCGGCGGTGACGTGCAGCAGCGGCTCGGGCAGGGCGCGCACGCGCGCCACCCGGCCGTCGTTGGCCAGCAGGCGGTCGCCGTCGGCCAGCGGCGGGCTGCCGGCGGCCAGAAACAGCGCCACGTCCTCGCCGTCGGCGCTGCGGGTGCGCAGCCGGGTTTTGCAGCGCAGCTCGTGGGTCATGGCCAGTTCGGCGTCCCAGTGTTCGCCGGGCTCGGCGTGTCGGGTCAGGGTGAGCATGGGCGGCCTCAGAACAGAAAATACCGCTGCGCCATCGGCAGCACCTCGGCCGGCTCGCACCACAGCAGCTCGCCGTTGGCGCGCACCTGATAGGTTTGCGGATCGACGCTGATGTCCGGCAGCCAGTTGTTGTGGATCAGGTCGGTTTTTTGCACGCTGCGGCAGCCCTGCACCGCCACCAGGCGCTTGGCCAGGCCAAGTTGCTGGCCGATATTGGCGTCCAGCGCGGCTTGCGAGACAAAGGTCACCGAGGTGGCGGTCATCGCCGCGCCAAAAGCGCCGAACATCGGCCGGTAATGCACCGGCTGCGGGGTGGGGATGCTGGCGTTGGCGTCGCCCATGGCGGCGGCGGCGATCATGCCGCCCTTGAGGATCAGGCTGGGCTTGACGCCAAAAAACGCCGGCTTCCACAGCACCAGGTCAGCCAGCTTGCCGACTTCGACGCTGCCCACCTCGTGCGCCACGCCGTGGGTGAGCGCCGGGTTGATGGTGTATTTGGCGATGTAGCGCTTGGCGCGGAAGTTGTCATTGCCCGGGCCGTCGTCGGGCAGCGCGCCGCGCTGGCGCTTCATTTTGTCGGCGGTTTGCCAGCAGCGCAAAATCACCTCGCCCACCCGGCCCATGGCCTGGCTGTCGGACGAAATCATCGAAAACGCCCCCAGGTCGTGCAGGATGTCTTCGGCGGCGATGGTTTCCCGGCGGATGCGGCTTTCGGCAAAAGCCACGTCTTCGGCAATGCTCGGGTCGAGGTGGTGACACACCATCAGCATGTCCAGATGCTCGTCGATGGTGTTCACCGTGTACGGCCGGGTGGGGTTGGTCGAGCTGGGCAGCACATTGGGCTGGCCGCAGGCCTTGATGATGTCCGGGGCGTGGCCGCCGCCCGCGCCTTCGGTGTGGTAGGTGTGAATCACCCGACCCTTGAAGGCGGCAAACGTGGCTTCGACAAAGCCGGATTCGTTCAGCGTGTCGGTGTGGATGGCCACCTGCACGTCCATTTCGTCGGCCACCGACAGGCAGTTGTCGATGGCGGCCGGGGTGGTGCCCCAGTCTTCATGCAGTTTCAGGCCGATGGCGCCGGCGCGCACCTGCTCGCGCAGCGGCTCGGGCAGGCTGGCGTTGCCCTTGCCGGTAAAGCCCAGGTTCATCGGAAAGCTGTCCGCCGCCTTGAGCATCTGCGCCAGATGCCACGGCCCCGAGGTGCAGGTGGTGGCGTTGGTGCCGGTGGCCGGGCCGGTGCCGCCGCCAATCATGGTGGTGACGCCGCTCATCAGCGCTTCTTCGATTTGCTGCGGGCAGATGAAGTGAATATGGGTGTCGATGCCGCCCGCAGTAATAATGCAGCCTTCGCCGGCAATAATCTCGGTGGACGCGCCAATCAGCAGCGTCACGCCGGGTTGAATATCCGGGTTGCCGGCCTTGCCGATGCCGGCAATGCGCCCGGCCTTCAGGCCGATGTCGGCCTTGACGATGCCCCAGTGGTCCAGAATCAGCGCATTGGTGATCACCGTGTCCATCACCTCGGCGGCCAGCGCCTGACCCTGGCCCATGCCGTCGCGAATCACCTTGCCGCCGCCGAATTTGACTTCTTCGCCGTACACGGTGAAATCCTGCTCGACTTCAATCCACAGCTCGGTGTCGGCCAGCCGCACCTTGTCGCCCACGGTCGGGCCGAACATCTCGGCGTAGGCTTGTCTGCTCAGTTTCATAGCGCCCCCATCACCTTGCCCTGAAATCCATACACCCGGCGCGCGCCGGCCAGCTCGACCAGCTCGACGGTGCGGGTTTGCCCCGGCTCAAAGCGCACGGCGGCGCCGGATGGAATGTTCAGCCGAAAGCCGCGCGCGGCGGCGCGGTCAAATTGCAGGGCGTCGTTGGTTTCAAAAAAATGGTAGTGCGAGCCCACCTGAATGGGCCGGTCGCCGCTATTGGCCACCACCAGGGTGATGCAGGCGCGGCCGGCGTTCAGTTCGATCTCGCCGTCAGCGGCGCGGATTTCTCCGGGAATCATGGCGTGTGTCCTTTGCGGGTTCAGACGATGGGCTGGTGAACGGTGACCAGCTTGGTGCCGTCGGGAAAGGTGGCTTCCACCTGGATGTCGCTGATCATCTCGGCCACGCCGTCCATCACGTCGGCGCGGGTGAGCAGGGTGGTGCCTTCGTGCATCAGCTCGGCCACCGTGCGGCCATCGCGCGCGCCTTCCATGATCGCCGCCGACAGATAGGCCACGGCTTCCGGGTAGTTCAGCTTCAGGCCGCGCGCCTTGCGCCGCTCGGCCAGCAAGGCGGCGGTGAACAGCAAGAGCTTGTCTTTTTCGCGGGGCGTCAGTTCCATGCGGGTTCCTTCATTGTGATCGGTGCATTGATCGGATTTGCGTTGTTCAATCTGGCTTGGCGCGCCGGGCAGTGGGCAAGGCAACCGCCACGTTATCAGGTGCGCCAGATGCGCGGCGCGTGCGCCGGGCGTTGCAGCCAATGGGGGCGCAGCGCTGTCCACAGTGCGCGTTGCCAGGCCAGCGCCGCTTCGGCCGAGTCGCCCAGCCAGCGCGCCAGCCAGACGCCGGGCAGTTGCGTGCAGGCGGCGTGGCCGTGTTCGGCGCAGCAGGCGCGCGCCAGCGCCATGGCGGGTTCGTCCAGTTCGGGGCCGGCCCACAGCAGGGTGGCGGCCACGCCGTGGCCGGCCAGGCCGGCGGCGGCGTCCAGCAGGGGGTCGTCGCCGTCCAGCCACAGCTGTTCGTGCCAGATTAATTGGCCATCGCGCCACAGTTCGCTGCGCTGCGCCCAGTGGCCGCAAGCAAAACGTTCGCCAGCGGCGGGCCGGCCCAGGCACACCACGTCGCCCCACAGCAGGCGGGCGTCGCCGGCCAGTTCGAGGTGGGCGCTGAGTTCGGCGCGCGCGCCAGAGAACAGGATGGTTTCTTGCGGCAGCCATTCCAGCACCGCGCCGGCGGCCAGGCGGGCGGTGAGGGTTTGTTGCGCCGGGGTGTGTTGGCAGCGATACCATTTGGCGGCGCCGGGGCTGGTGAGCAGGGCGTGGCTGTCGGGGCCGAGGTCGAGGTCCAGGCGCAGGTGGTCGCCGCCGGCGATGCCGCCGGGCGGGTGGACGATGATGTGGTGGCAGACGTCCGGGCCTTCGGGGTGGAAGTGTTTTTGCACCCGCAGCGGGCCGCGGTGCCAGCGCCGGCTGGGCAGGCTGGCGCCGTCGCGGCGCTGGTAGGCCAGTTCCAGTTCGGCTTGCCAGCCGGTGTGCCAGGGGGGCGTGGCGTGGGCGTTCATGGGGGTCTCTGGTAAATAGGGGGATTGTCGGGCTTGGCAAGCGGGAAGGGCGCATGTGGGGTATTGGGGTGGGTGAATAGTGAAAAGGGAGCCGCGCTGTCGCGCGGGGTTGGATTGAGACGGGGTTGCGCCCCGTGCGCGCCCTACTTTCTTTGCTTCGCCAAAGAAAGTAGGCAAAGAAAGGCGACCCCAGGACGCCCGCCCGTCCGCCGCCTGCGGCGACGGTGGTCCCTTGCGCTTCTCGAAAACCGGGGCCGCCACGGAATGGCGCGTCGGCTGCGCCGCCGCTTAGCCGTGGCGGAAAGCTCCCCGGTTTTCTGCGATGCTCAGCGGGCTTTATGGGGCCCCGCGCGACGGTTTATCGTTTGGTTTAAGAGTGACTCTAAAGAGACGCTCTAAAGAAATGCTGAAAAAATTGTCATTCCCGCGAAGGCGGGAATCCAGAGTTTTGATTTTATCGGGCTTGTTGTGCGCCAGCGGTGTGCTGGGCGTGGCCCTTTATTTTTGCCGTTTTTGCGTCACTCAAGGATATTTTAAGGATACCGTGTATGAACTCTGATCTCCTGCTCCAGACTGACGCCTTGTTATTGGCCCCTGCCGGCTTGGATGAGTCCGCCTTGGGTGGGGTGTTGGCGGATATGCTCACCCATCAGGTGGATTACGCCGATTTATATTTTCAGTACACCCGAGGTGAGGGCTGGAGCCTGGACGAGGGTATTGTCAAGTCCGGCAGTTTTCACATCGACCAGGGCGTGGGTGTGCGGGCGGTGGCGGGTGATAAAACCGCGTTTGCTTATTCCGATGAAATCTCGCTGCCGGCTTTGCGCCGGGCGGCGGGGGCGGTGCGGGCGATTGCGGCGGCTGGCGGTCAGGGCCGGGCGGCGAGTCCGCAGGTGGTGGGCGGGCGTGGTTTGTATTTGCATGCCGACCCGATTGCCAGCCTGGACGCCGCCGCCAAGGTGGCCACCCTGGAAAAACTCGAACGCCTGGCCCGCGCGCGCGATCCGCGTGTGGTGCAGGTGATGGCCAGCCTGGCGGCGGAGTGGGATGTGGTGTACATCGCCCGCCACGACGGCGTGCGCGCGGCGGATATCCGCCCGCTGGTGCGCCTGTCGGTGACGGTGATTGCCGAGCAGCACGGCCGCCGCGAGCAAGGCAGCGCCGGCGGCGGCGGGCGTTATGATTTCAGCTACTTTACCGACGCCGTGCTGGAAAGCTACGCCCGTCAGGCGGTGGATCAAGCCCTGGTCAACCTGGAAGCCCGCCCCGCCCCGGCCGGCGCCATGACCGTGGTGCTGGGCAATGGCTGGCCGGGCATTCTGCTGCACGAAGCCATCGGCCACGGCCTGGAAGGCGATTTCAACCGCAAGGGCAGCTCGGCGTTTGCCGGCAAAGTGGGCCAGCGCGTGGCCGCCCCCGGCGTGACCGTGCGGGACGACGGCACCCTGCCCGACCGGCGCGGCTCGCTGTCGATCGACGACGAAGGCAACGCCACGCAATGCACCACGCTGATTGAAGACGGCATCCTCAAAGGCTATATGCAGGACGCCATGAACGCCCGCCTGATGGGCGTGGCCCCCACCGGCAACGGCCGGCGCGAAAGCTACGCCCACATCCCCATGCCGCGCATGACCAACACCTATATGCAAGGCGGCGCGCACAGCCAGGAAGAAATCATCGCCTCGGTCAAAGACGGCCTGTACGCCGTCAACTTTGGCGGCGGCCAGGTGGACATCACCAGCGGCAAATTTGTGTTTTCCGCCAGCGAAGCCTGGAAAATCGAAAACGGCAAACTCGCCTACCCGGTAAAAGGCGCCACCCTGATCGGCAACGGCCCGGACGTGCTCAACTACGTGAGCATGATCGGCAACGACATGAAACTGGACACCGGCATCGGCACCTGTGGCAAAGAAGGCCAAAGCGTGCCGGTGGGGGTCGGCCAGCCCACCTTGCGGATTGATGGTGGGTTGACGGTGGGGGGGACGGCGTAAGCGGGGGTTTTGCCAGATGCGCGCAGGGCGGCGGCAGCCGCCCGCGTCTGGCGGTGAAGCGCTTGCCGTCATCATGCAAGTGTTTTACAGTGGCTTGAATCATTTCGCATGATTTGGATCAGCCCACCATGTCACAAATAAGCCAAGTCCACGGCAACCATAATCTGATCATCCAGGCTGAGGGCGACCATATCAGCATCCAGCTGGGCAGCCCCTACCTGACCCTGACCCGCTACCAAGCCAGTCGCCAACCTCGCCTCGACATCCAGCAACTCTCCCCCTACAGCCGCTTTACCCCCTTGCTGGGCCGCGACAGCGAGCTGGCCAGCCTGCATGCCTGGCTGAACGCCGCACCGCCGTTGGGCTGGCGGGTGATCATTGCCTCTGGCGGCGCCGGCAAAACCCGGCTGGCGCTGGAACTGTGCGAACAAGCTGCCGCACAAGGCTGGGACGCCGGTTTTGTCAGCAGCCGCGAGCTGCAACGCTTTGGCCAGCAACAAAACCTCAGCGCCTGGGGCTGGCAGCGCCCCACGCTGATCGTGGTGGACTACGCCGCCCAACGCCATGCCGAGCTGGCGCATTGGCTGGACGAACTGGCCGACCAGCCCAGCCCTGCGGCCCACCCGCTGCGCATCCTGCTGCTGGAGCGCCACGCCGACACCGATAACGGCTGGTTTGCCGAACTGTTCAGCAAAGATTGGCATGGCCTGCACCGCCGCGAAGGGCTTGACCCAACAGAACCCATCCACTTATCTGCCTTGACCACGCTGGCCGACCGGATCGCCCTGCTCAAGGCCATGCTGCCTGCCGAGATGAGCTTGCCGGAGAACGACCCCGGCTTTACACAAAAACTGATGGAATTAAGCTGGGGCGGCGACCCGCTGTTCCTGATGATGGCGGCCCTGACCATGGGCACACACGGCTGCGCCCAAGCACTCACCCTGGGCCGCACCGACCTGGCCAACACCATCGCCAGCGAAGAACAGCAGCGGCTGTGCAAATTGGCCAAGTCCTGGCAAGTGGACGAGAGTCTGCTGTGCCACCTGATGGCCGGTGTTTGCCTGGCGCAGGGCATGCCGCGTGATGTGTTTGAGCAATACGCCGACGCTGAAAAAACCGCCCTGCGCCGCCCCAGCGGCGGCGATGCTGGCGTGCTGGCGGATCTGCTGGCCGAAGCCTGGCCCGATGGACAAGGCGGCATTGCTCCTATTCTGCCCGACCTGATTGCTGAAGCCTTCATCCTCAATCATTTGCAACGCGGTGAACACGCCGTGCTACGTTGCTATCAACAGGCCGGGCCGGCGGTGATCGAAAGCCTGGTGCGCTGTGTGCTGGATTTTCAGCAAGCCGCTGAAAAAAATGCAGAGAAAAAACTGGCGCAGGGCCTGGCCTGGCTGGAGACGCTAGGGGATGCGCTGGCGGGCGATGAAGCGGCGCTGGAGACATTGGATGCCGCCTTGCCGATGGAAAGCGTGACGTTGCGGGCGTTTAATCTGGGCATTGCCCGCAAGCTGTATGCCTATGCCCAGACAGCATCGCCGGCCAAGCGAGCCAGCCGGGCAAATCATCTGGCGATCGCGTTGAGTTACGCTGGTGAGCGGGAGATCGCGTGTGAGCGCGCGCAAGAAGCGGTCGGACTTTACCGCCAACTGGCTGCGCAACGGCCTGAGGTGTTCCAAGCGGAGCTGGCTACATCGCTGAATACTCTGGCCAACATGCTCCGCGCCCTGGGCCAGCACGAGGCAGCGTGTGAGAGCGCGCAAGAGGCGGTTGAACTTTGCCGCCAGCTGGCCGCGCAACGGCCTGAGGTGTTCCAAGCGGATCTGGCCATGTCGCTGAACAATCTGGCCGCCATGCTCAGCGACCTGGGCCAGCACAAGACGGCGTGCGAGAGGGCACAAGAGGCAGTCGAACTATACCACCAGCTTGCTGCGCAACGGCCTGAGGTGTTCCAAGCGTATCTGGCTACGTCGCTGAGCACTCTGGCCAACATGCTCCGAGCCCTGGGCCAGCACGAGGCGGCGTGCGAGAGGGCGCAAGAGGCGGTCGAACTTTACCGCCAGCTTGCTGCGCAACGGCCTGAGGTGTTCCAAGCGTATCTGGCTGGGTCGCTGAACAATCTGGCCAATGGGCTCAGCGACCTAGGCCAGCACGAGGCGGCGTGCGAGAGGGCGCAAGAGGCGGTCGAACTTCACCGCCAGCTTGCTGCGCAACGGCCTGAGGTGTTCCAAGCGGAGCTGGCCATGTCACTGAACAATCTAGCCGCTATGCTCAGCAAATTGGGCCAGCGCGAGGCGGCGTGCGAGAGGGCGCAAGAGGCGGTCGAACTTCGCCGCCAGCTTGCTGCGCAACGGCCCGAGGTGTTCCAAGCGGATCTGGCTGCATCGCTGAGCAATCTGGCCAACATGCTCCGCGCCCTGGGCCAGCACGAGGCAGCGTGCGAGAGGGAGCAAGAGGCGGTTAAGCGATACCGCCAGCTTGCTGCGCAACGGCCTGAGGTGTTCCAAGCGGATCTGGCCATGTCGTTGAACAATCTGGCCGCCATGCTCAGCGACCTGGATCAGCACGAGGCGGCGTGCGAGAGCGCGCAAGAGGCGGTCGAACTTCGCCGCCAGCTTGCTGCGCAACGGCCTGAGGTGTTCCAAGCGGATTTGGCTATGTCGCTGAACAATCTGGCCGCCATGCTCAGCGCCCTGGGCCAGCACGAGGTGGCGTGCAAGAGCGCACAAGAGGCGGTTGAGCTATACCGCCAGCTTGCTGCGCAGCGGCCTGAGGTGTTCCAAGCGGGTTTGGCCATGTCGCTGAACAATCTGGCCAATCGGCTCCGCGCCCTGGGTCAGCACGAGGCGGCGTGCGCGAGGGCGCAAGAGGCGATTGAACTATACCGCCAGCTTGCTGCGCAACGGCCTGAGGTGTTCCAAGCGGGTTTGGCGCGCAGTCTGATCGTGCTGGCTTTATGCACCGAGCACGCCGATAGCCCACTGGCGGCGGTTGGGGTGGTGCGAGAAGCCGTCGCAACGCTGAGCCCGGCGTTTATTCGTTACCCAGCGGCACATGGTGGCTTGCTCACCGCGATGCTGCAAGACTATCTCCGCTTGTGTGATCTGGCCGAGCAGCAAGCGGATGTGGATTTGCTGATGCCCTTACTACCCTATTTGACATCTGAAGAACAGGACTGACCATGCTCGATATTGCTGCCCTCGCCACCTCCGCCGTTGCCGCGCTCACCCCGCTATTGAGCCAGGCGCTGGAGCAAGGCGCCGCCGCTGCCGGAGAATCAGCGGTGAACCATGTGCTGGATTGGTTCAAAACCCGTGTGCTGCCGTCGGGCGCCGAGCAGGTGCTGGAGGATTTGCGCGCCGCGCCGCAGGATGCAGACATTCAGGCTGCTGTGCGCTATCAGCTGAGAAAAGCGCTGGCGGATAATCCGGCCCTGGTCAGCGAGCTGGCGGATTGGCTGAAACAGGCGCAGCAGGTGCAGGCGCAGTGGGGCGCCACGCAACATGCTACGGTGACGGGCAATGGCAATCAGGTGTTTCAGATTGCCGGCTCGGGGATCAGCATTCAGCGTTAAGCAGAAGATAGCCATTATTTGCCAGTCATCGCGCAAACCGCTCATTCTTCGTCAGCTTGTCTGCACTTCTTCTGTTGGCGCTACCCATTTGGTTGCACCGTGGTAAATCCGGCTGATTGAGGCTGGCATACACACGATAGCGGTGCGGCAAATGGCCAGTGAGGGTCGGCGTTGCCGGATAGTCGCGGCAGTATGGCGACAGTGGTTTAGCGGCTGGGCTGCTGCGATTGGCCCCCGCCAGCCAAGCCCGGCCAGCAACCGCAGGCCGGGCCACCACCCCACCGCGTGGCGCTTACTATGCGGCAGCCGAGCGGCGCAAGCCGTAGGCCAGCCCGGCGCTGATCCACAGTGCGTTAAACATCGGAAACCCCGACAAGCTCAGCGGCACGCTGCCTGCCAGGGTGTGGCTTACTCCCACCACCAGATCGACCAACTGAATGGCCACCATGCCCCAGATCCACGGCCGGTGTGCCTGCGGCTGTCGGGCAGCCCATAGCAGGGCGGCGCCATACACCAAAAAACGCGCGGCCAGCATGCCCAGCGGATAGCGGATATCCGCAGCAATGGCGCTGTGGCCCATGGCGGCCAGCAGCCAGTCTGGCACGGCCAGATACAGCACCCCCAGCAGCAGTTGCACGATACCGACCAGACGCATCAAGGTTGCCAGCATGAGATTTTCTCCATATGTGAATAGTGTTCACATATGGTAAGGGCAGGGTCGGGATGGCACAAGAAGGCACTTTTTGCTCAGTGACTTACCTGTGGGTAACCACCAAGGTGTGGGCGGGCGCTGCCACAGCCGCCAAGGGCGTTGGCGCTGTGCACAAAGCGCGCCGTGACCGTATTTGCTGTTTGCGGGCGCCTGTCTGGCCAGAAGCTTTTGTCGGGGTGTTGTGCATTGAGCCAATACCATGACAGACAGGCAGAATGCGTCTGCGTACACAAGACGGGGCTTTTCATGTAATTAAAATTAACATATGCTGTGACTTGATTGGCCCGCCACTGCCGGGCCATGTTATCCGGAGCCACCGCATGTCCGCCTCCCCGTGTTCTTCTGCCTGCCCGGTTCAGACCGTCGTGGACCTGATCCAGGGTAAATGGACACCACAAATTCTGCGCGCCTTGCTGCCCGGCATGTGCCGCTTTACCTGTCTGCGCCGGCAACTGCCCGGCATCAGCGCCAAGGTGCTCAGCCAGCGCTTGCGCGAGCTGGAGGCCCAGGGCCTGTTGCTGCGCACCGTGCTGCCTTGCGTGCCGCCAGCGGTGGAATACCGGCTGAGCGCCAGCGGCGCCGAGCTGGCCAATCTGCTGGGCAGCCTGTACCACTTTGGTGTGCGCCATCTCAATCAACACACTCGGTACGCCGCATGAGCCTCGCCCCGCAACCGATTGCCCGCCCACCCCGGCTTTATCTGGGCACCCTGCTGCTGTCAACCCTGGCCCATCTGCGCTGCCCGTGGCCTTTGTGGCTGTCGATTTGGTGGCGTGGTGCGCTGGCGCTGCCCTTGCTGGTGTGCGGTGGATTGCTGGCCTGGTCGGCGTTTGCCACCTTGCGCCGCGCCGGCACCACCGGCCACCCCGGCCGCCCGAATAACGAGCTGGTGACCCATGGCCCGTTTGCCTGGTCGCGCAATCCGGTATATGTGGCGATGACGGCACTGTATTTTGCCCTGGCGCTGGAAATCGGCAGTGTCTGGCCGCTGCTGGCCTGGCTGCCGCTGTGGTTATTGATGCATTACGGCGTGATTCGCCGCGAAGAAGCATATTTATTGCGCCGTTTTGGCCAAGCCTATGCCAATTATCTGCAACATACCCGTCGCTGGTTATAAAACCCCCTTAGCGTCGTTGCACGGCCTGGCCGAACTGCTGTAGCCAGGCGGCTTGCCAGCCGCCGTCGCTGCGCATGATTTTGACCCCGCCGCGTGGGCAAGGTATGTTAACGGCGTGAAAACGCCCCGCCCATTCTCCGCCTGCCTGGCGCTGACGCTCAGCCTGGCCCTGCTGGCCACCCCGGCCCTGGCCCTGCCGCAGTTGCGCATCGACGCGCCTTCTGAAGTGGACAGCCTGCTTGGCCGCCATCTGGCGCTGGCGCGCGCGCTGAACGACAGCCTGCCGCCCGATGCAGGCCAACTGGAAGCCCTGCGTCAGGATATCGACAACGATGCCCGTAGCCTGCTGGCCACTGAAGGGTATTTTTCGCCACGGGTGCGACTGGATAGGCAGGATGAGCAGTGGACGCTGTACGTTGAGCCCGGCCCGCGCACCCGCATCGGCAAGATTGCCTTACAGATTGATGGCCCCGGCGGCGAAGGCCCGGCCGGCGCCGAGCGCCTGCGCGCGCTGCGTGAAGCCTGGAGCCTGAATCAGGATGCGCCGTTTCGGCAAGACGACTGGGACGCCGCCAAACGCCAGGCGCTGCGCGCCGTGCAGATCGACCAATACCCCACTGCCCGCTGGGCCAGCACCGAAGCGCGCATCGACCCCGATCAGCAGCGCGCCGAGTTGCTGCTGACCCTGGCCAGTGGCCCGGCGTTTACCCTGGGCCCGATTCAGGTGCATGGTCTCAAGCGCTATCCGGCCGAGGCGGTGACGCGCTTGGCCGGTTTTACCCAAGGCACGCCCTACCACCAGCGCTGGCTGCTGGACTACCAGGCCGCCCTGCAGGCCACGCCGTATTTTCAGTTGGTGCGCGTCGAGGCTGAACTCAACCCCGAGCAACCATGGCTCAGCCCGGTGCATGTTTACGTACAGGAAGCCCCCAAGCAAAAAATCAGCGTCGGCGCCGGCTATGGCAGCGACAGCGGCCCGCGCGGCTCTTTGGGCTATCAACACCACAATGTGGCCGGCCTGGGCGTGCTATTCGCCAGCACCCTGCAACTGGAACGCGACCAGCAAACCCTGGACGCCAGCCTGACCCTGCCGCGCGATGGCGACGGCTACCGCGACATTGCCGGGGTCAAGCTGGCGCACAGCGAGGTGCAGCAACTGCTGCTGCGCCAGGAAACCGTCTACGCCAGCCGCCTGCGCGCGCGCGGTGACGACGAACACGGCTACGGCCTGACCTTTACCCGTGAACGCAGCACCCCCGATGGCGGCGACACCAGCCGCACCCAGGCGCTGGTGGCTCGCTACGACTGGACCCGCCGCCGGGTGGACAGCCTGCTTAACCCGCAGCGCGGGCATATGCTGGCTGCGCAACTGGTGGGCGCCAGCCGCTACGCCGGATCAGACACCGACTTTTTGCGCGCCTATGCCCGCGCCATTGGTTTTTATCCGCTGGACAAACAAGCACGAGTGATTTTGCGCGGGGAAATCGGCCAGGTGTGGGCCGCCCGCGCCAACGACGTGCCCATCGACTGGCGCTTTCGCACTGGTGGCGGCGGCAGCGTGCGCGGCTATGCCTATCAAAGCCTGGGCCCGCGCGAAGCTGGCGCCGTCACGGGCGGGCGGGTGCTGGCGCTGGCCAGCGCCGAATACCAGCACCCGGTAGGCCCGCCCGGCTGGCGACTGGCGCTGTTTGCCGACGCCGGCAACGCCAGCGACCGCTGGCAAGATTGGACCCCCCGTCTGGGACTGGGCGCCGGCCTGCGCTGGGACAGCCCGATCGGCCCGGTGGGTCTGGACATCGCCCGTGGCCAGTACACCAAGCAATGGCAGTGGAATTTATCCCTGGGGGCGAGCTTTTAAGCACCACTCCCAAAACACAGCGCTGCGCGCCTGATCAGGCGTGCAGCCGCAGACAGTACAAGCCTGAGCAACAACGCCATGAGGATTTTATTGAGCGGCGCTTACTGTGCGATGCGCGCGCCGTTCAGGCAGGCATACACCCTGGCATTGCCAGCCACGCCGCACGGCGAGGCTTGTGCTGCCGGATGCGGAATGCCTTCGGCGTCCATATCCGCCGCCACGGTGTCCCAGCGCGCCACGCCGTGGCGGGTCAGCGTCATGCGCAGCAGCCAGCCGCGTTTTTCTGCCGGGCGGTCAAAGCCGTCAAACACAAAATTGCCCAGGCTGTAGATAATCGGCTTGCCGCGATAGGTTTCTGCGCCCTGGGTGACATGCGGATGGCCGCCCACCACCGCGTCGGCGCCGTGGTCGATCATCAGCCGCGCCAACTGGCGTTGGCGGGCGCTGGGCGTGGTTTCCCGTTCCCACCCCCAATGCATGAACGGAATCACCAAGTCGGCCCCGGCAGCGCGCGCGGCGCGAATGTCGCTGATCACCTGGGCGTCTTCGCTCCAGGCAATGCCCGGCTGCTGGGCGCCGGCCTCGAATGAGCGCGGCTTGAATTCGTTGTAGCTGAGCAAGGCCACGCGCAGGCCGGATTTTTCCAGCCACAGCGGCGTGTGCGCCTCGCGCAGATTGGCGCCGCCGCCAAAATACGGGATGCCGTGTTGCTTGAGCAGCGCCAGCGTTTCGCTGAAGGCGGTTTTGCCGTAGTCGCCCGAGTGATTATTGGCCAGCGCCACCGCGTGCAGGTGGCGCTTGAGCACCGGCAGCACGCGCGGATGGGCGCGGAAGGTGAAGATTTTGCTGTCCATCGCCCGGCCGGTGGTGGCGACCGGGGTTTCCAGATTGCCGATGGTGTAATCGGCGTCGGCCAGCAGGGTAGCCATTGGCGCAAATGGGTCGCGGCCGTCGGCAATCACCTTGCCGGGGCCGTCGTCCAGCATCACATCTCCCACCAGATTCAGCCGCAACTGCGCCTCGGCCTGCGCCGGGCCGGCCAGCAGGGCGGCCAAGGCGCTGGCGCAGGCCAGCGTGTTTTTCAATGATTTGCTCATGACAGGCGCTCGCACCAGTAGCTCAACTCGCCGTCGCGCACCGGCTCGTACACCCGGTGGCGGCCGCTGAAGCCATATTGCCGGCCAGGCTGGCGGGCCGGCGGAAAGGGATAGCTGGCTTGGTGAATCAAGGCCAGGCCGTCTTCGTCGCGGTCGGCGTAGGTGTACACCTCGACACTGGCCAAATCCGCCGGCCGGGTGCGCAACACCACGCGAAAATGAAAATACGAGCCCACCGGCACGCTGTCCACGCTGTAGGGCGAGGCGCTGGGCGCAGCGCGCAGGGTGTGGGTTTCGCCGCCATAGCTATAGTGGCAGGCCACTTGCGGCGTGGCCAGCACGGGCAGGGCAGCGCTGGCCAGACAGGCGGCCAGCAAAATACGCAGAGGCATCATGGCAACTCGCCAACGGCAATGTCATCAATGGGTCGGCATGATAACAGGCCTGGGGCGGTCTGGATGTCGGAAAAATCAGAATGAAGGGACGGCTCACAGCACTCAGCGCAGCGTGCCTGGCCAGACGTGCGACCGCAGACAGTACACATCGTCTGGCAAGGACGCACAACAACGCCAGATGAATTTTGTTTGCTGTGTGAATCAGCGAGGCGTGGCCCATTCGCCCAGGGCGATGGGCCAGCAAGACGACTAGACGGCGGATTCGCCAGTTTCGCCAGTGCGGATGCGCACCACCTGATTGACGTCGAACACAAAAATCTTGCCGTCGCCAATTTTGCCGGTGCGTGCGCTGTTGAGGATGGCTTCGATGGCCTGCTCGACGCGATCATCCGGCAGCACGACTTCCAGCTTCATTTTGGGCAGAAAATCCACCACATATTCAGCGCCGCGATACAGCTCGGTGTGGCCTTTCTGGCGGCCAAAACCCTTTACTTCAGTGACGGTCAGGCCATTCACCCCCAGCGCCGACAGCGCCTCGCGCACTTCGTCCAGTTTGAACGGCTTGATGACGGCTTCGATCTTTTTCATGCTGACTCCTGTAATAATTCAATTGAATCCGTGGTTTAGCAAATTTTCGCGTCGCAATCCCGCTCGAAACGGACGGCGTTTTGATGTATTATGACCGTTTTTTACCCGTTGCTGCGAGTTCCCTCAATGCCTTCCATTCTCAAGCTTCGCGGCGGCGCCGCGCTGTCTGCGTTTCGTTCCGACAAACTGCATCGTGCCATCTCTGAAGCCGGATTGCCAACCCTGACAATTGCCGCAGAATACTGGCACTTCGCCGAGGTGTCGGCACAGCCGGATGGGGCGGAATCCGCCACCCTGGCGCGCATTCTGACGTATGGTGAGCCGCAGCTCGAACCCGCCCCGCAAGGCGAGCTGTTTCTGGCCGTGCCGCGCATCGGCACTATCTCGCCGTGGTCGTCCAAGGCCACCGACATCGCCCGCCATTGTGGCCTGGGCGTGGTCGAGCGCATCGAGCGCGGCGTGGCCTACTGGGTCAGCGGCGCCGAGCTCACTGCCGAGCAGCGCCAGCAGCTGGCCGCGCTGCTGCACGACCGCATGACCGAACAAGTGCTGGGCGCGCTGGACGACGCCGAGCGGCTGTTCTCGCATGTCGCGCCGCAGCCCTTGCGCACCGTGGACGTGCTGGCTGGCGGCCGCGCCGCGCTGGAAGCCGCCAACCGCGAATTCGGCCTGGCGCTGTCGCCGGACGAAATTGATTATCTGGTGGAAAACTTCACCGCCATCGGCCGCAACCCGACCGACGTCGAGCTGATGATGTTCGCTCAGGCCAACTCGGAACACTGCCGCCACAAGATTTTCAACGCCACCTTTGTGATCGACGGCAAGGCCAAGGACAAAAGCCTGTTCGGCATGATCCGCGACACCCACAAGGCGCATCCGCACGGCACGCTGGTGGCGTATTCGGATAACTCGTCGGTGATCGAAGGCCGCACTGTCGGCCGCTTCTACCCGGAAAGCAGCAGCCATCGCTACGCCTACCACGAAGAGCCGACCCATATCCTGATGAAGGTGGAAACCCACAACCACCCGACCGCGATTTCGCCCTTCCCCGGCGCATCCACCGGCTCGGGCGGCGAAATTCGCGACGAGGGCGCCACCGGCCGCGGCTCGCGCCCCAAGGCGGGCCTGACCGGCTTTACCGTCTCCAACCTGAATATCCCGGATCTTATCCAGCCGTGGGAAGACACCGGCTGCGGCAAGCCCTCGCGCATTGCCTCGGCCCTGCAAATCATGCTGGATGGCCCGATTGGCGGCGCGGCGTTCAATAACGAATTCGGCCGCCCCAATCTGGCTGGCTACTTCCGCACCTTTGAAGCCGAAGTGCACGGCGAGATGCGCGGCTATCACAAGCCGATCATGATCGCTGGCGGCCTGGGCAATATCCAGGGCGGCCAGATCGACAAACACGAACTGCCGGAAGGCGCGCTGCTGATCCAGCTGGGCGGCCCCGGCCTGTTGATCGGCCTGGGCGGCGGCGCTGCGTCGTCGATGGACACGGGTTCTAATGCCGAAGACCTGGATTTCGACTCGGTGCAGCGTGGCAACCCGGAAATCGAACGCCGCTGCCAGGAAGTCATCGACCGCTGCTGGCAGCTGGGCGAAGCCAACCCGATTCTGTCGATTCACGACGTTGGCGCTGGCGGCCTGTCCAATGCCCTGCCCGAGCTGATTCACGGCTCCAATCGTGGCGGCGTGATTGATCTGCGCGCCGTGCCGCTGGAAGAATCCGGCATGTCGCCGATGCAAATCTGGTGCAATGAATCGCAAGAGCGCTATGTGCTGGCCATTCATCCGGACAGTCTGGACGCCTTTGCCGCGCTGTGCGAGCGCGAGCGCTGCCCGTTTGCTGTACTGGGTACCGCCACCGCCGAACAACAGCTGCGCGTGCGCGACGAGCTGCTGGGCGCCGACGCCGTGGACATGTCGCTGGAAGTGCTGCTGGGCAAACCGCCGCGCATGACCCGCGACGTGGCCCGCGTCAAACGCGCCGTCACCCCGTTCTCCACCGAAGGTCATGATCTGAACGAGGCGGTACAGCGCGTGCTCAGTCTGCCGGCCGTGGCCAGCAAGAGCTTCTTGATCACCATCGGCGATCGCACCGTGGGTGGCATGACCGCGCGCGACCAGATGGTCGGCCCGTGGCAGGTGCCGGTGGCCGATGTGGCAGTCACCACCATGGGCTTTGACACCCTGGCCGGCGAAGCCATGGCCATGGGCGAGCGCACCCCGGTGGCGGCCTTCGACGCCCCGGCCTCTGGCCGCCTGGCGGTGGCCGAAGCGCTGCTGAACATTGCCGCTGCGCCGATTGGCCGGCTGGATCAGGTCAAGCTGTCGGCCAACTGGATGGCCGCCGCTGGCCACCCTGGCGAAGACGCGGCCTTGTACGACACGGTGAAAGCTGTGTCCGAGCTGTGCCAGTCGCTGAAAGTGTCGATCCCGGTGGGCAAGGATTCGCTGTCGATGAAGACAGTGTGGGAAGAGCAAGGCGAAAAACGCAGCGTCACCTCGCCGCTGTCGCTGATCATCTCGGCGTTTGCCCCGGTGGACGACGTCACCCGCACGCTCACCCCGCAACTGCGCACCGACATTGCCGAAACCGCCTTGCTGCTGGTGGATCTGGGCGAAGGCCGCAGCCGCATGGCCGGCTCGGCCTATGCGCAGGTGTTCCAGCAAATGAGCGGCGAAGCGCCGGATCTGGTGGACGGCAAAAAGCTCGAAGCGTTTATCCATGCGCTGCAAGACTTGAACGCCGACGGTCTGGTGCTGGCCTATCACGACCGCTCGGACGGCGGCCTGTTCGCCACGCTGGCGGAAATGAGCTTTGCCAGCCGCGCCGGCATGGTGGTCGAGCTGGATAGCCTGGTGAAAGCCCAGGGCGAGCACGGCGATGTGCTGACCGCCTTGTTTAACGAAGAACTGGGCGCCGTGCTGCAAATCGACGCCGGGCAACTGGAGGTCGTGGTCACCCGCCTGATGCAGGCCGGCCTGGGTGCTTGCCTGCACCTGCTGGGCGCGCCGGTGGCCGAGCATGATGCGCTGACGCTGTGCCTGGGCGGCGAGACGGTGTTTGATCAAGCGCTGACCGAGCTGCTGCAAACCTGGAGCCTGACCAGCGCCGAGCTGCAATCGCTGCGCGACAACCCCGAGTGCGCGCAAAGCGAATTCGACCTGATCAGCGAAGAAACCGGCGGGCTGTTTGCCGTCGTGCCGTTTGACACCGAAGCCAACCCGGCGGCGCCGTTCATCCAGACCGGCGTGCGTCCGCGCATGGCCATCCTGCGCGAACAGGGCGTCAACGGCCAGTTGGAAATGGCCGCGGCGTTTGACCGCGCTGGCTTTGAATCGGTGGATGTGCACATGAGCGACATCATCGAAGGCCGTGTGTCGCTGAACGACTTCAAGGGCTTGGCCGCTTGCGGCGGCTTCAGCTACGGTGACGTGCTGGGCGCTGGCGAAGGCTGGGCCAAGAGCATTCTGTTCAATGCCCGCGCCCGCGACCAGTTCGAGGCCTTCTTTGCCCGCAACGATTCGTTTGCCCTGGGCGTGTGCAATGGCTGCCAGATGATGTCCAACCTGTCGGAAATCATCCCCGGCGCCGAGCACTGGCCGAAGTTCCGCCGCAATGCCTCCGAGCAGTTCGAAGCGCGCTTCACCATGGTGGAAGTGCCGGACAGCCCATCCATCCTGTTTGCCGGCATGGCGGGCTTGCAGGTGCCGGTGGTGGTCAGCCACGGCGAGGGCCGTGCGGTATTCGCCAACGATGACGCCCGCGCCCAGGCATTGGTGGCCATGCGTTATCTGGATCATGACGGCAACGCGACCGAAATCTACCCGCACAACCCGAACGGTTCGCCGGACGGCATCACCGGTTTGACCACGCCGGATGGCCGTTTCACCATCATGATGCCGCACCCCGAGCGGGTGTTCCGCAGCGTGCAGATGAGCTGGCGTCCGGAAGGCCTGGGCGAGCACAGCCCGTGGTTCCGCATGTTCGCCAACGCCCGCGCCTGGCTGGCTTGATCCACCTGTGACGTTCCCGCGCCGGAGGCTGGCCTCTGGCGCTGTGCGGCCCGCCCGGAACCTCCGGCGCGGGCCGTGTTTCCAATGTGCCCGGCTTTTTGCTGAATGATGAGGCTGAATCCTGATGTCTGCTTTTCTGCCTGAACCCAGTTTTCGACACGACAGCCCGGCCCGCCTGGGCGTGCTGCTGATCAACCTGGGCACCCCGGCCGCGCCCACCGCGCGCGCGCTGCGCCCCTACCTGAAGCAATTTTTGTCTGACCGCCGCGTGGTCGAGCTGCCGCGCTGGCTGTGGGCGCTGATTCTGAACGGCGTGATTCTGAATGTCCGCCCGCGCAAATCCGCCGAGAAATACGCCTCGATCTGGACGCCGCAAGGCTCGCCGCTGCTGGTCAACACCCGCAGCCAGGCGGAAGGCCTGGCCAGCCGGCTGGCCGGTGAACACGTGGTGGTGGAGTTCGCCATGCGCTACGGCCAGCCCTCGGTCGAGCAAGGCGTGCAAAAGCTGCGCGCCCAAGGCGTGGAGCGCCTGTTGCTGCTGCCGCTGTATCCGCAATACGCCGCCAGCAGCAGCGGCAGCGCGCTGGACGCCGCCTTTGCCGCGCTGATGAAACTGCGCAATATGCCGGAAGTGCGCACCGTGCGTCATTACCACGACCACCCGGCCTATATCGCCGCGCTGGCCGCCCAGGTGGAGGCGCATTGGCGTCAGCACGGCCGGGGCGAAAAACTGCTGATGAGCTTTCATGGCGTGCCGCGCTACACCCTGGACAAGGGCGACCCCTACCCGTGCGAATGCCACAAAACCGGCCGCCTGCTGGCCGAAGCGCTGGGTCTGGCTGCCAGCGACTATGTGGTGTGTTTTCAGTCGCGCTTTGGCCGCACCGAGTGGGTAAAGCCCTACACCAGCGATGTGCTGCGCGAACTGGGTCGGCAGAAGGTGGGCAAGCTGGACGTGATCTGCCCCGGCTTTGCCGCCGATTGCCTGGAAACCCTGGAAGAAATCGCCATGGAAGGCAAGGAAACCTTTCTGACCGCTGGCGGCGGCGAATACCGCTACATCCCCTGCCTGAACGACAGCACACCGTGGCTGGATGCGCTGGCCAGCATCTGTCGCGAACAACTGGCCGGCTGGCGCCCCGCCAACGCCGACCTGAGCGCCCGCAAGGCCCGTGCCCAGGCAATGGGCGCCAAGGCCTGAGTCTGCTTGTCCGAGCAATCCCCTGTCGTTCGCGCCGCTTACAAAACCCAGCACAGCGTCCTGGCCAGACGCTCGACCGCCATGCGGAACAACGCGAGGGTTTGTGAGCGGCTCTTAGGCAGAGTGTTGCGTGGCATGTGCGGCAAGCTGCGCAGCACCGGGCAAGATACGTGACCTGATCGGCATATTGCCGTAACATTACCGCTGCATGACCGGGCGTGCCCAACGTTCGTGCTGTGTGTGGTTTCTCCCCCCGCTCGTCCCGCAACAGGATTTCACCATGCGTTCTTCTGCCAGCTGGTCACAGCGCCTGCCGCTGCAAACCAAACTTTTGTTGATGTTGATTTGCATTAACCTGCTGACCGTGCTGGCCTATACCAGTTATGCCATCTACGCGCGCCAGCAAGACGAAATCGAACGGCTGGACAGCGTGCTGAATGTGGCCGCCCATGCCGTACCTGGCCTGCTGGCCCCCGGCGTACTGGAGCGTGAGCGCCAGCCGCAGGCCATGAGCCAGGCCGAATACCGCGAACAAAGCCAGCGCCTGCGTCGTTATGCAGATCAAGTGGGTCTGGCTTATCTTTACGTGCTCACCATCCAGCCCGACGGCAAGGCCGCCTACCTGATGGACAGCCCCACTGCCCAACAAGTGGCCAAGGGTGACGCCGGTCACTATATGGAAGCCTATCCCGACGCCAGCCCGATGGTAAAAACCGCCTGGGACAGCGGCCAGACTCAAAGCGACGAATATACCGATTCTTACGGCGCCTTCCGCTCGGTGTTTCTGCCCATGCGCGGTGTCCAAGGCCAGCGCTATGTGATTGGCGCCGACATCACCGCCGATTCGGTGGCCGCCGCCATGCGGCAAGTCTTGTGGCGCCAACTGGGCATTGGCGCGGCCATGTTGCTGATTGGTGCGCTGCTCTCCTGGCTGTTTGCCCGCTTGCTGGCAGCCAGCCTGCGCCGCATCACCCGCCAGATTGGCCAGATTGCCGAAAGCCGCGACCTGTCTGCCACCATTCGCGTGGCCAGTCGCGATGAATTGGGCGAGATGGCCCAGCAACTGAATCACTTGTTTGAGGTACTGCGTCAATCGCTGGGCAAGGCACGCGACGTGGCCGAGCACAATGCCGCCCTGGCCGCACAATTTCGCGCCAGCGCCGGCAAAGTGCAGGAAGAAGTCGCCCATAGCGCCCGGCAAATGAGCGACATGGCCAGCGCCTCCGGCCAGATTGCCAGTTCGGCCAATCTGGCTGCCGACATCGCCGGTCAAGTGCGCGACGAGGTGCGCCACACCAGCCAGCAGCTGGATGCCGCCCGCCAGGTG
>ERZ650307.411-NODE-411-length-24260-cov-16.476720_pt1 | contig 24260 bp, 18 predicted proteins | sample MGYA00376243_ERZ650307 | MGnify/ENA primary metagenome ERZ650307 (study PRJEB26733, sample SAMN07839242) | wastewater metagenome | biome: urban; feature: artificial channel; material: waste water | place: USA: North Carolina | collected 2016-03-31 ... | reverse complement strand
CGCAATGGCAAAGCGGCAGCCAAGTGGTTCACCCCATTTCGCACAGTGCGCCTGACGCCTCGTTCGACAAGACCACTCAACCATGCCAGGAGCTGCGCTTAAGCGTTGCTCACAAACCCAGCGAAGCAGTTCTGGCCAGGCACGCGGCCGCAGACAGTACAAGCAGCATGACAAAGCCGCACGCGCACCCCTGCGTGTTGTGAGTAGCGCTTATTTGACCGGCAGCACGCGCAGCCGGTAGTCCACGGGTTTGCCGTCGCTGCCTGCACCATCCCGGAACAGGAATACCTTGACGCTGTATTGGCCATCCATCGGCAAGGTAAGCAGCAGGCCACGGGTTTCTGCCGGCACCATCTCTTTGCCATCCGGCTGAATCAGAGTCAGGTATGCCAGCGGATTCTTGCCGTTCAGTTCTACGCGCACGGTATCGCCGGCCTTGGCGTTGAAGCTGTGCAATTTGCTGGTGGCGCCACTGAGGGTTCCGGTAAATGTCTGGCCCGCGGCTTTGGCCGGTTTGGCGGCAGCTGGCTTGGCTGCCGGTGGGCGCGGCTTGGCCGGTGCAGCCGGCGGTGTGGCTTGCGGAGCAGGGGTCGGAGAGACAAGCTCAGCGGCCGGTTCTTTGGGGAACATTTCCGGTCGAGGTGGGGCGACGGCCATCTTGACCGGCGCAGGCGCCGGGCTGGCTGCACGGCTCGGCGCCACGGCAGGTGGGCTGGCCGGCTTGCTCACCGGTTTGTCCGCGGCAGGTTTGCTGGTGTCAGCCGCGGGTGCTGCGGGTTTGCTGGCGGGTTTGTCTGCTGACGTGGCGGAGTTGTGGCGGGTGTCGGCAGCGTGAGGGGCCACCAGTGGCCTGCCTGCCGGTGTGTTGTTGGTGTTGGCCTTGGGGGCCGGTTTTTCTGCCGGGGCAGTGGGTTTGCTGGTGGCCGCAGGGCTGGGCGGCGGACTGGAAAGCTTGACTTCGGGCGCCAGGGTTTTGACCTGTGTGTTGTCGCTGGCGGGTTTGTCAGCCGGGCGATCATCTGGTTTGGCGGCGGCCGGTTTGTGGGTCTCATGCTTGCCGGATGTGCCAGACTTGGTGGCTGCCGGCTTGCTGGCAGCCTTGTCGGCAGACGCGGTATCACCAGTGCCGTCGGCCGGTTTGGCGGGCGCAGCATTGCCTGGGCGTTGCAATGGCACCACTTGCAGTGGCATGGCTTCTTGGGCCAGGGCACCGCCACTGACGGCTGCCCAGGTCAACAGGCAGAGGGTTCGGCGCATCAAGACATTCTCCTTATGTTCAGTATCATGGGCGTGCGGGCTTCATGCCCGGGCGTAGTTCACCAGATCGGTCTGTTGTCCTGCTGTGCATGCCTGGCCCAGACGTGTTGCTGGGTCTGGTGAGCGAGGCTGAGAGCTTGCCCGTATCGTGTCCAGTTTACCTGATGCCAGCCGCTGGCGGCAGTCGTGAAAACGCCCGGATGGGGTTCCATCCGGGCGTGCATTCCTGGCGCGTATGGGCAGCCTGTCTGGCGAGCGTCAGGTCCGGTCCTGATGCCTGAGGCCAAGCCTCATGCCTGGCTGCTGAATAGCGTCAGTTCGACGTTCAGGCGCGAACGTCGATCTTGTTGCCCAGGTGGGCAGGGTTGCTCGGCGGGGTGGCCACCGAGTTCAGCAGGGTGGCCACGTTCTGTTGTTGCAGGTCTTGCGACTTTTTGGCAGCAAAAATGCTGGCCGACAGATGCACATCGGTCGGGGCGTTGCTGACGTTGGAGGTGAGGCTCATGATGAACTCCATGAAATATTTGTTTTAAATATCCTGGTGCTGAAGAATAAAAGCCGAAGAAGCGCTCACAAGGCTGGCAAACCCTGTGGCAACGGCCTTGTGAGCGCTTCTTCCATCGTTCAATCACCTGATGGTGAAGTGTTTTCGTGTGGCGTGCCACATCAGAGCACACTTCACTTTGCTATTGAATGCGCTTTGCCGAAAATGTTCAATCGTAGAAATACGTAAATGGACAAAATTACATGTAATTGTGATTTACATCAAAAGTGCTTACAGATACGCATGGCCTGAATGCAGCAAAAATCAAACAAGTGTTTGACTGTGCTATCTGGCGGCGCTACAGTGCCGGACACGCAGCAACTGCCTGCTAAATTTACAGGAGACACCGCCATGAGCGATTTGCAAGCCCGTTTCGAGCAAGCCCAGATTGATCTGAAATCCCTGTCCGAGCGCCCGGACAATGCCGTGCTACTGGAGTTGTACGCCCTGTACAAGCAAGCTACCGCTGGCGATGTCAGCGGCGAGCGTCCTGGCATGATGGATTTTATCAATCGCGCCAAATACGACGCGTGGGAGCGCTATCGCGGCTACAGCAGCGAAGCGGCGATGGAGCGTTATCTGGAAGTGGCCAACGCACAGCTGGGTCGTTGATATTTCAGCGGATGTTCCTGCGGCACGCGCCATGCGGCATGGGCGGACGATCATCATAACCCGCTTGTCGCAAGCGCTTGCCATGTTGGCGATCCTGGTCATGGCCTATCTGCATCCCGTTCAATAATGCGGTGGGATTTCCTGCTGAAGCTGGGCCAGCAGGCTGCCTGACTCGGCCTGGCCCTGCTGGGTGGTCATGTCATACAGCCGGCGCAGCTGTTGTTGCATCAGATCCAGCTGCTGTTGCTGGCGAATCAGCGCCTGGTTCAGGTTGTCCAGCAGGTCATCCTGCCAGGCCAGGCGGATTTCCAGTTCGGTGATGCGGTCTTCGGTGTCGTGCATGCAGGGTGTGGGCTCAGGTGTTCAGTTCGGCCACGCCAGACGGGGCCGGCTGGGTGTTCAAGGTTTGTGGCTGCCAGTTGGCCAGCCAGGTTGGCACTTGTGCGGCCGGCATCGGCCGGGCGATGGTGTAGCCCTGCCCCACCGCACAACCCAGTTCCTGCAGACGCAGGTAATGGGCCTGCGATTCTACCCCTTCGGCCACCACCTGACGACGAAAGGCACGCGACAGGGCAATAATGCCTTCCACAATGGCCAGGTCGTTGACATCATCCAGCATGTCGCGCACAAAGGTCTGGTCGATCTTGATCACATCCACCGGCAGCCGACGCAGGTATTCCAGCGAGGCATAGCCGGTACCAAAGTCATCCAGGGCAAAGCGCACGCCCAAGGTGCGGCAGTCGTCCATTTGCCGCGACACGCCTTCCATATCTCCCAAGGCCACCGTTTCCAGAATTTCCAGCTCCAGCCGTTCGCGCGGCACGTCCGGGTACAGTTTGAACAGATTTTCCAGTTGCTGGACAAAATCCGGCGATTGCAAATGCTGGCCAGGCACATTGGCGCTGATGTGGAAAGTCAGGCCCTGCTGGTTCCAGCAGTGCAGTTGTTCCACCACATTGCGAATCACCCAGCGTGATAGCTCTACCTCGAACTCGCTGCCTTCGATCAGTGGCAGGAATTCCCCCGGCGTGACCAGTCCACGTTCGGGATGTTGCCAGCGCAGCAGGGCTTCCATGCCCGTCACTTTGCCCAAAGCCAGATCGACTTTGGGTTGGTAGTAGAGCACCAGCTCCCGGTTTTGCAGGGCTTCGGATACCCGATCGCGGCTTTCAAAGCGGGCGCGCACATGGCGGTCAATGTCGGGGTCGAACGCATGCCAGCGGTTGCGGCCCTGTTGCTTGGCTGAATACATGGCCTGGTCGGCATGGCGCAGTAGCGCGTCAGCATCGGCGGTGTCATCCGGATACAGTGTCAGGCCGATACTGGCTGACAGATGGGCAACCGAGCCAAAGGCTTCCAGTGGATAGGGCTCAGCCAGGACAGCGAGTATTTTGTCCAGCACGTGGGCTTCGTCACCAGGGCGCAGGCCGGTGAGCACCAGCACGAACTCATCGCCCCCCAGTCGGGCTGCGGTGTCGGTGTCGCGGATATGGCGGGTCAGGCGCTGGGCGACTTCTTTAAGCACCAGATCGCCGGTTTCGTGACCATAGGTGTCGTTGATGGTTTTGAAACCATCCAGATCAATCAGTGCCACGCCTGTGCGCTCGCCGGTGCGTCGGGTCAGGGCAATGGCAGTGCTCAGCCGGTCGGCCAGCAGGGTGCGGTTGGGCAGGCCGGTGAGCATGTCGTAGCGGGCCAGACGTTCGAGTTTTTCCTGCTGGGCCTTGATCTGCGAAATATCGGTAAAGATGCCGATATAGTTCACGATCTGGCCACCGGCATCGTGTACCGAGGTCAGGCTCAGGTGTTTGTGAAACAGTTCACCGTTGGCCCGGCGATTGACGATTTCGCCGCTCCAGTGTCCATGGCTGTGCAGGGCATGGCGCATGGTCTGGCGGATGGCCTCGTCAGCGCCGCCTTCCTCATGCAACAGGTCGGATGGCTGGCCCACCACCGCCGCACGCGAATAGCCGGTGATGTCATGGTAGGCACGGTTGACTTCCAGAATACGGCCGTCGGCATCGGTAATCATGATGCCTTCCTGTGCATAGCGGAACACACTGGCCAACAGGCGCAGGCGCGCTTCGGTGGATTTGCGTTCGTTGATGTCCAGCAGGGTGCCGATCAGCCGCACGGCGCGCGACTGGCTGTTGCGCTCGACCACCTTGCCACGACTGAGCAGCCATACCCAGTGACCATCATGATGACGGATGCGGAACTCGCTCTCGAACATCGCGGTGTGGCCTTTCAGGTGTTCGACGGCGGCGTAACGCATATGGTGGCGGTCCTCCGGGTGAACCCGGGCCTCCCAGTCTTTTACATCCGGGTGAAACTGGCCATGGGTTTCTCCCAGCATGGCGGCGCAGCGAGGGTTGATGGTGATTTTGCCGGTGCGAAAATCGGTATCCCACAGGCCGAGTTCGCCGCCGTCCAGCGCCAGGTTCAGCCGTTGCTCACTGGCGTGCAGCGCATCCAGCCGGTCGCGGATGGCCCGCGACATGGCGTTGAAGGCGCGGCCGAGCCGGCCGATTTCGTCGTCGCCTTCAGCCACCAGTCGTGACGCCAACTGGCCGCGCGCCACCGCTTCGCTGGCACGGGTCAGCTCAGACAGCTGACGGGTGAGATACAGCCCCAGAAAGGTCAGCAGACCGGCAGAGAGCATGATTTCGCCCAAGGCAATCAGCACGCCCTGGCTGATCAGCGATTCCCGCGCGGCCACAATGTGGCTCAAATCCAGTCCAAAACGCAGGCTGCCCAGTTTTTGGCCATACAAGGTGATGGGGGTGTCCACATCATAGCGCGAGCCACCTTCATCCTTGTCATCCAGGGTGAAGGACGCATCGGGTTCAGGCAGTGGTTGACCTGCAGGCCAGCCACTGCGGGCCACGGTGACGCCGCGTGAATCACTGACGGCCAGATACAGAATACCGTTCTTGCCTCGGCTTTCGTCCAGAATGGCGCGCACCGTGGCGTAGTCACGCTGTGCCAGCGGGGCCATCAGCGCGGCATTCAGGATGGGCGACATTTGTTCGGCATGACGCTTGGCCTGATCTGACAGGCTGTCGTACAGCAGGCGTACACTGTTGCCAATCAGCAGCGCCAGCATGACCGCCTCCACCAGCAAGGCGGCCAGCAGCAGACGTCCACGAACTGTTTTTACCAAATGCATGCCATGTCCTAATGTCCGGGCTGTGTGGCCAGCGTGCGACGCACTTCGTCTGCGTAAGGCCGCATCACTTCCAGCTCACCCGGTTTGAGCAGACGGTAGCCGTCCAGCTTGTTTTCCTGAAAATACTGCATGCCCTCTGCGCTTTGGCCAAACTGCTGGATCAATCGCATCAGTTGTGCCTGTCGGCTGGCCAGACGGGGGTGCAGCAAATAAATGCGCCCGGCCATTTCCGGGCTGCGCGCCACCACGCGCAGCTGTGCGCGGGTTTCGGCGCTGAGTTTTTCGTAGTTGGCCTGCGACATGAAGCCGACTACCGCATCATGCTGAATCACCAGCTGCGCCATGCTGTCGGCCGCACTGATGAACTGCATGCGCTGCGGTTTGACCTTGTTTTGCTCCAGCCAGTGAATGCCCCACAGGGTGACCAGTGAGGAAGGGCTCAGGCCCAGTACGGTTTTGCCATTGAGCTGGGCTGCCGAGCTGCCCGCTGGCATGGAGGCCAGCCCCACCACCACGGCCTGAAAAGGCGCCCGGTAAGTGACCAGAGGAAGATAGTGCGCATCGTCACGCAGCAGCAGTGCCTGATGCCCGGTCGTAATGGCCAGATCATATTCGCCGCGCAGGGCACGGCGGGCAAAATCAGTAAAGTCTGGCGCGGTGGCAATTTCCACTGGCTGACCCAGGCCTTTTTCCAGGCTGGCGCGCAAAGGCTGGTATTGCTGCAAAATCAGGCGCGCGCTGGTATGGGGCGCGACGCCGACCCGAAACGGCATGTCACTGGCCATCGCAAAACACGCTGCACCCAGCAGCCATGCCATTGCGTATAGCCAGCGCATGCACCCATGACAGACCGTGTGCATTACTGAACTCCTCCATCGTTTCTCCGTGCGCCCATACCTTGCGCAGCGGCGACAACTTTTTTGCGCATTGTCACCCGCGTATGCCGGTGCAACCCGCTTGAACGGCGAGGACTCCCGTCTTGCCGTCATTGAGCGGATCAATCGGGACGTCCACGCCTTATTGTTATCGTAGTTATGCAGGCTCGCAAGCAGTCAAGTCAAGGTTTTGTCGGGTTGATGATGGCAATAAATCCTGCAAACGACATTACCAAGAAACAGCAATATGCTTACAGCATTAATTTCACCGTCAAACCACCAGCCACACATTCTTTTAGCATCGATCATAAAACTCAACGCAGCGTTTCTGGCTGGACACGCGCCGGCAGGTAATACAGGTCACAACGCCAGCAGGATTGTGTAAGCGATGCTCAGCGAGGCTTGGCCGTCAGCAGCAGTTCAACAGCCTGCTGATCGCCTGGTCGCCAGCGCACGTCTTCCTGCGTGCGGGCGCGCTCGCCCTGGCTGTCGTATAACCGGGCTTCCAGCACATACACGCCGTTGGCGGGCAGCCGGCGGGCGTCGATGACCGGCAGGCTAAAAGTGACCGGCAGGCTGCGCGGGTGCACCAGCGTCTGTTCCGCCAGCGTCACCGGCATGCGGGGTTCGCCACGGTCGATCAACCGGACTTCCACCGCCACCACCTCTGCCGGGGGGTTGCCATTAAGCCGCACCTGGCCTTGCAGCAGCGTCGGCCCGCTGGGGCCCCACCAGCTGGCGCAGGCGCTCAGGGTCAGCGCCAATGCGGCTGCCGCCAGGGGATTGAACATGCGCTTCATGTTTTGCATCCTGTTCAGGTGAATCAAGTTATCCGGTGGACTGGCGCGCGGGCGACAGGTTCAGCCGCGCCGCACCAGCCGCAGCGCATTGCTGACCACCAGCAAAGAGCTGCACGCCATGCCCAGGCTGGCCAGCCAGGGGGTGAGGTGGCCGCTGATGGCCAGCGGCAGCGCCACCAGGTTATAGCCTGCCGCCCACCACAGATTCTGGCGAATCACGCTCAGCGTGCGCCGCGCCAGCAGCACGGCATCGTCCAGCCGCTGCAACTGATCGTTGACCAGCACCATATCGCCGCTCATGCGCGCCACATCGGCGCCGCCGCCCATGGCCACCGACACATCGGCGCGCGCCAGCACTGGCGCGTCGTTCACCCCGTCGCCCAGCATCAGCACCCGGCGGCCGGCCGCCTGCCAGGCCGCCACCCGCGCCAGTTTGTCTTCTGGCAGCAGGCCGCCTTCGGCGCTGTCCACCCCCAGCTTGGCCGCCACCGCCGCCACCGCGCCCGGCGCGTCGCCAGACAAAATATGGCAGCGCACGCCATGCCGGCGCAGGCTGGCAATCAGCGCGCCGGCATCGTCGCGCAGCGCGTCGCCAATGGCGAACGCCGCCGCCCAGCCGTGCGCGCTGCCCAGCGCCACCACCGTGGCGTCGTCGCGCCAACCGGCCAGCACGGCGGGCAAGGGCCCGGCCAGCGCGGCCACATAGTCCGGCTTGCCCAGCCGCCAGGTGTGGCCGGCAACTTGCGCTTGCAAGCCACAGCCTGCCTGATAGCTGACTTCGTCCAGCGCCGGGGCGGGGGTGTTGGCGTGTTCGGCGGCGGCAAAGGCGCGGGCAATCGGGTGATGGGCGTGGGCTTCCATGCCGCGCGCCAGCGCCAGCGCCTCGGCTTCGGGCAGCGCGCCCAGGGGCAAGGTTTGCAACAGGCGCATATCGCCGTGGGTAAGCGTGCCGGTTTTATCGAACACCGCGTCGCTGACCTTGGCCAGGGTTTCCAGCGCATGGCCGCGCGTAGTCAGCATGCCAATGCCGGCCAGATGGCCGGTGGCGGCGGTCAGCGCCGCTGGGGTGGCCAGCGACAGCGCGCACGGGCAGGACACCACCAGCACCGCCACCATGATCCACAGCGCACGGTCTGGCGCAATGGCCAGCCAGCCCAGATAACTGGCGGCGGCGGCCAACAGCAGCACGGCGACAAACCAGCCGGCAAAGCGGTCGGCCAGCTTGGCCAGGCGGGGTTTTTCCGCCAGCGCCTGATCCAGCAAGCGCACCACACCGGCCAGCCGGGTGTTTGGCCCCACCTGACTCACCCGTACGGTCAGCGGCGAATCCAGGTTGATGCTGCCGGCAATCACCACGCCGCCCGGCGCGCGCGGCAGCGGCCGGCTTTCGCCGGTCAGCAGTGATTCGTTCACCGAGCTGTGCCCGGCCAGCACCTCGCCATCGGCCGGGAAACTCTCGCCAGCGTGCACACGCACCACATCGCCCACATTCAACAGGGCGGCCACCGCTTCTTCGCTGTCCTGGCTGGCTGGCCAGTCGGGCAGACGGTGACAAAACGCCGGGGTGAGCTTGACCAGGCTTTCGGCGGCGGCGCCGGCCTTGCGCCGGGCAATGCCTTCCAGATAGCGCCCGCCCAGCAGCAAAAAGACAAACATCGACACCGAATCAAAATACACGCCATGGTCGATGTGATTGAGCAGCGCCCACAGGCTGGCAAAAAACGCGGTGAGAATGCCAATGGTGACTGGCGTATCCATGCCCACCCGCCGCGATTTCAGGTCGCGCCAGGTGGCGCGATAAAACGGCACGGCCGAATACACCACCACCGGCAAGGTGAGGATAAAACTGGCCCAGTGCAATAACCACAGCCATTGCGGGTCGATTTCGCCATCCGGCGCCAGATAAATCGGCACGGCGTACATCATCACCTGCATCATCGACAGTCCGGCCACCCACAGCCGGTTAATCGCCTGCTTGCGCTCTTGCTGGGCCAGTTTTTCCTGGCGCTCGGCGTCGTAAGGGTGGGCTTGATAGCCAATGGCGGCGATGGATTCCAGAATGGCCGACAGGGCGATGCGCGAATTGTCCCAACGCACCCGCGCGCGGTGGCTGGTGTAGTTGATGTCCACCGACAGCACGCCGGGCAGGCCGCGCAAATGGCGCTCGTTCAGCCACACGCAGGCCGCGCAGGTGATGCCCTCCAGCATCAGCGCCGCCTCGCGCACGTCGCCGCCCTCGTCGCGGACAAAGCTGGCTTGCAAGGCCGGGGTGTCGTACAGCCGCAGCCGCGCCAGCAGCTCATCGGGCAGCGGGTCGGCCTGGCGGGCCTCGGCGGTGCGGTGGCGGTAATAATCGCCCAGGCCGCTGTCGAGAATGGTTTGCGCCACCGCCTGGCAGCCGGCGCAGCAGGCGGCGTGCTGGGTGTCGCGGTCTTGAATGGGGAAATCCACCCCCGGCGGCACCGGCTGGCCGCAGTGAAAACATGTCTGGCTCATGGCCGGTATTGTGACATACCGGGCCAGCCTGCCGCCAAGCACCGTGTGGAAAAACCCCGGGGCAGCCCGGACGGGTCACTGATGCAATTTGTGCACGCCAGCAAATATCTGCCCGCCATGCGGCGAGCCGCGTTCCGCCTGTCGGAATTCTGTGGCTTTTCAGCACAAATCGCTCATGGCATGGTCTTTGTGCGCACAAGCCGCTGACAAACAGCCATCAAACTGGCAGAAAAAAGCCTAAGTGCTTGTTCGTAAAGTATGATGTCCCCATGGGCAAATGCAGCGGATCATGATACAAAGCACAACATTGACCGCTGAGCATCGCCCCCCGAATCCGGCGGTCAAGCTCTGGGATGCCGGCTTGTGCGCCATTCGGCATGAACAAAAGTTTCAAACAACCACTTATAAAAATATAATGACAGAGACTCAGACTCTTAATCCCCCCCCAACGGAAAACCATGGATAGCGCCACCAAAGACACCGCCACCCGCATTCTTGACGCGGCCGAGCGTTTGTTCGTCGAACACGGCTTTGAGGCCACCTCGCTGCGCACCATCACCCAGCAAGCCGAAGTGAACCTGGCTGCGGTCAACTATCACTTTGGCTCGAAAGACGCGCTGTTTCAGGCCGTGCTGGTGCGTCGCCTGGCGCCCCTGAATCAACAATGCGTGGCCGAGCTGGACGTGCTGGAAAAATCCGGCGCGCCGATCACCGTCGAAGCGGTGCTGATGACCTTCATCCGCCCCTGTCTGGCGCTGTCCAAAGACCCCAATCGCGGCGGCGCCATGTTTGTGCGCCTGCTGTCGCGCACCTTTGTGGAAAACCACCGGCTGATCCGCGACACCCTGCCGCAGCAATACAGCGAATTCGTCAATCGCTACAGCAAGGCGTTTTCCCGCGTGCTGCCCGGCCTGAAGCTGGAAGAACTGGCCTGGCGCCTGCATCTGGCCTTTGGCCTGATGTTCAACGCCTTTGCCGGCAACGACGTGCTGAAAATCTTCGTCAAGAGCGATATTGTCTCTGCCCGCGACCCGGACACCGTGGTGCGCCACATGATTCCGTTCGTGATTGCTGGCCTGACCAATCCCGCCACCCAGTCCTGAGCCGCGCCTGGCGCAATCCGGGCAAACCCGCATGCCTGAGCCATCCGGCGCTGGCGTGCGTGCGCCATGCGCACCAAGCAAGCGCCCGCTTGGTGCGGGCTTGGGCGTAAACCGCTGAAAGCACGCCAAAAACCCGCCCGCCGCATCCGCGCGCGGCAAACCCAGTTTTTTGTCACATTCCTGCCATCTGCCGGCAAAAATCGCCGTCCGCGTAAAAAAACCGGGAAAAGTGTCGCATTTTCTTCACATTAAGTCCGCTTTCCGATAAAATTGGGCCGTTTCGACAGGCCTTATCCCGCACGGACCCGCTCCAGGCATCCGGTGGCCCCGCAGCCTTGCGCCGCATGTCGCCCTCGCCTGTACAGCTTCCGCTTTCGAGCCGGTGTTCCGGGTTTGCCGACCCGCCGGGACGTTTTACCCCCACCAGATACTCTTGCCTGAAATAGAGAGGATGAAGCTGTGCTAGAAGCTTATCGTCAGCATGTCGCAGAACGTGCCGAAATCGGAATCCCCCCGCTGCCCCTGAACGCCAAGCAAACCGCCGAACTGGTCGAGCTGCTGAAAACCCCGCCGGCTGGCGAAGAAGCCGTGCTGGTGGACCTGCTGACCAACCGCGTGCCGGCTGGTGTGGATGACGCCGCCAAGGTCAAGGCCTCGTTCCTGGCCGCTGTCGCCCGTGGCGAAGCTGCTTCCCCGCTGGTTTCCCGCGAGAAGGCCACCGAACTGCTGGGCACCATGCTGGGCGGCTTCAACATCAAGCCGCTGATCGACCTCCTGGGCGACGCCGCGCTGGGCGGCATTGCCGCTGATGCCCTGAAAAAAACCCTGCTGGTGTTCGATTTCTTCCACGACGTGAAGGAACTGGCCGACAAGGGCAACGCCAATGCCAAGGCCGTGCTGCAATCCTGGGCTGACGCCGAGTGGTTCACCAGCCGTCCGGAAGTCCCGGCCGTGCAAAAAATCACCGTGTTCAAGGTCACTGGCGAAACCAACACCGACGATCTGTCCCCGGCCCCGGACGCCTGGTCCCGCCCGGACATCCCGCTGCACGCCATGGCCATGCTGAAAAACCCGCGCGATGGCATCACCCCGGAACAAGCCGGCGTGCGCGGCCCGGTGAAATTCCTGGAAGACCTGCGCGCCAAGGGCAACCTGGTGGCCTACGTCGGCGACGTGGTCGGCACCGGCTCCTCGCGCAAATCCGCCACCAACTCGGTGCTGTGGTTCACGGGCGAAGACATCCCCTTCGTGCCGAACAAGCGCTTTGGCGGCGTGTGCCTGGGCTCCAAAATCGCCCCGATCTTCTTCAACACCATGGAAGACGCCGGCGCGCTGCCGATTGAAATCGACTGCGGCCAAATGGACATGGGCGACGAAGTCGAACTGCACATCGACCAAGCCACCGCCAAAGTCACCGCCATCAAAAACGGCGCCGTGATTGCCGAAACCACCCTCAAGACCCCGGTGATTCTGGACGAAGTGCGCGCCGGCGGCCGCATTCCGCTGATCATCGGCCGTGGCCTGACCGCCAAGGCCCGCGAAGCCCTCGGCCTGGCCCCGTCCACCCTGTTCCGTCTGCCGCAAAACCCGGCCGACAGCGGCAAGGGCTTCTCGCTGGCCCAGAAGATGGTTGGCCGCGCTTGTGGTCTGCCGGAAGGCCAGGGCGTGCGTCCGGGCACCTACTGCGAACCGAAGATGACCACCGTCGGCTCGCAAGACACCACCGGCCCGATGACCCGCGACGAACTGAAAGACCTGGCTTGCCTGGGCTTCTCTGCTGACCTGGTCATGCAATCCTTCTGTCACACCGCCGCTTATCCGAAGCCGGTTGACGTCAAGATGCACCACGAACTGCCGGCCTTCATCAGCACCCGTGGCGGCGTGGCCCTGCGTCCGGGCGACGGCGTGATCCACAGCTGGCTGAACCGCCTGCTGCTGCCGGACACCGTCGGCACCGGCGGCGACAGCCACACCCGCTTCCCGATTGGCATCTCCTTCCCGGCCGGCTCTGGCCTGGTCGCCTTCGGCGCCGCCACTGGCGTGATGCCGCTGGACATGCCGGAATCGGTGCTGGTGCGCTTCAAGGGCACCATGCAGCCGGGCATCACCCTGCGTGACCTGGTGAACGCCATTCCGCTGTACGCCATCCGCGCCGGCCTGTTGACCGTCGAGAAGAAGGGCAAGAAAAACATCTTCTCCGGCCGCATCCTGGAAATCGAAGGCCTGCCGGACCTGAAGGTCGAGCAAGCTTTCGAGCTGTCCGACGCCTCCGCCGAACGCTCCGCCGCCGCCTGCACCGTGCACCTGAACAAGGCGCCGATCGTCGAATACATGCGCTCCAACATCACCCTGATGAAGTGGATGATCGCCAACGGCTACGAAGACGCCCGCACCCTGAAGCGTCGCATCAAGTCGATGGAAGACTGGATCGCCAACGGCGAACTGCTGAAGGGCGATGCTGACGCCGAATACGCCGCCGTGATCGACATCGACCTGGCCGACATCACCGAACCGATTCTGGCCTGCCCGAACGACCCGGACGACGTCAAGGTGCTGTCCGAAGTGGCTGGCGAGAAGATCGACGAAGTGTTCATCGGCTCGTGCATGACCAACATCGGCCACTTCCGCGCCGCCGGCAAGGTGCTGGAAGGCAAGTCGGACATCCCGACCCGCCTGTGGATCGCCCCGCCGACCAAGATGGACCAGTACATCCTCAACGAGGAAGGCTACTACGGCATCCTGGGCCGCTCCGGCGCCCGTATGGAAATGCCGGGCTGCTCGCTGTGCATGGGCAACCAGGCACAAATCCGCAAGGGCAGCACCGCCGTGTCCACCTCCACCCGGAACTTCCCGAACCGTCTGGGCCTGGACACCCGCGTGTTCCTCAGCTCCGCCGAACTGGCCTCGATCTGCGCCTTGCTGGGCAAGATCCCGACCGTGGCCGAGTACATGGAACACATCCAGGTGGTCAACGCCAAGGCCGCTGACATCTACCGTTACATGAACTTCGACCAGATCCCGGCCTTCGTGGATGTGGCGGCAACGGTGGAAGCGTAAGCGCCACAGCGGGTAAAGCCTGGCGGGGGTTCCCTCCGCCGGGCGCGCCGCAGCAGTGAAAACCCCCCGTCGGGAAACCGGCGGGGGGTTTGTCTTTGCATCGCCCGGTGGCAAGCGCAACACGTCTCGCTGACGTGCCGGCGTTGATCGCAGGGCGCTGGTGCTCAGGGGGAATCGGGCAAATTATCCTCAGTCACTGGGCCTGCCCCAGCCGCTGCTCGGCATCCTCCAGCTCCGGCAAGCGCCGCCCGTAGCCGCATTCCTCAATCAACGCGCGGGCCTTGGCGAGTTCAGCTTTATCCTCAAACAAGCGGGCGCGGGTCAGGGCGATGTCGGCGAGAAAGAGCCGCATGCCGCCGCGCTCGGCGATGCGCTGGGCTTCGGCCAAATCAGCTTGTGCACCGGGGAGGTCGTGCAGGCTGTGGCGTAGCCAGGCGCGGGTGAGGAGGCCACGGGGGAGGTGGTCCATGGTGCCTGCCTGGCGCAGGCCGGCGACGGCGGCTTCGGTGTGCTGCTGGGTATCCTGGCCCGGCGTGCGGCGGTGCAGCAGGTCGGCGTAGAGGGCGCAGCGGGCGAGGGTGAGGTGATCGAGGGCGATGTCGAGGAGCCAATTATTGTGCTTCGCAATAGGCAAGGTTTGAGCCACCCGCTGTGCTACCTGGGCACACCCTTCGCTGCCCTCTCCCGCCGCCGGCCCGCCCCAGGCGGCCTGCTCGGCCTCGGCCAGCAGCAGCTCGCCATACCGAAAGCCTCCCTGCGAGTAGAGCAGCGGGTGCTGGGGTTGGCGCTCGGCCTGCATGGCCTCGGCCTCGGCAAAACCGCGACGAGCGGCTTCCTGCTTGCCTTGCTGGTGGCGGGCATCGGCCAGGGTGGTGCGCAATGCCATGCGCCAAGCGGCATCGCCACTGCGGTCGGCGTAGTCCACTGAGCGCTCGGCGTCAGCCACGGCCAGCGCGATGCGGCCCAGGCTCAGTTGCAGTTCGGCAAGATTGCCGTAGCTGGAGGCTGCGTTTTTCCAGTCCGCTTGCTCCACCCGCATCTCCGCCCCAGCCCGCATCGGTTCCAACCCCTCCGCCAGCCGGCCCAGGGCGCGCAGACTGAAGGCCGCTACGCTGAGCAGCCAGGCTTGGTCGCCTACCGACAAGCCTGGCGCCAGCCGCTGCCAGGGTTCTGCGAAGAAACAGGCCACCGCCCCCAGGTCGGCGCCGAAGGCGCCGAGCTTATGGATGCTATAGGCACCGTTCGGCTCCGTGCCACGCAAAATGCGTTCGTGATACACCTCATCAAGCGCCTGCTGGTACAACCCCGCCCGACAACCATGCACCACCGCCTGATAGAGCGGTTGCAAGCCTTCCAGATCATCTGGCCAATGCTTGGCGCTGTCGGCCAAAAGCTTATAAAGAAGCTTGTTCCCTTGCCGCCAGGCCGGACGGAAGCGCGTCTGCAACACCTTGGCCTGGTATTCCCGCACCAGCGGGTGCGCATCCAGCGCGGTTTTATCCTCGTTGTAAAAAGCCAGCCCGCAATCGACCAGCCTTTGCAAGGTGGCTTGCCATTGCGTCGGTTTCAGGTTCACCAAGGGCAGGCTGACCTCGGGCAGGGCTGGTGGTTGGCGCAGGGCGCGCAGGCTTTTCAGGCTGGCCGGGCGGTCGAAAAAGCCCAGCAGGCGCAAGGCGGCCAGTTCCCGTTCGCCGTTTTTCTCGTGACTGATAAACCAGTGCTCGTAGGCCGCGATGACCTTAAAAGCACGGCCGTCATCCAGCTCGTCATCGGCCTCCTGGAAATCCACCTGCGCCCGCTGGCGGATGTCTCCCGCGTAAGCCAGCGCCAGGTAGCGGCCCAGCAGGCTCAGCGTCAGGGCATGGCCGCGCACTTCGCGGCTGGCGGCTTTCAGTTCCTCGTCGTCGTTGTTCACCGCAACGCTGCCGGCTTTGTTGGCGCCAAGCGCATGCAGCAGACGGGCGCCGTCAAGCTCGCCGAGATTGCCCAGCTGGCGTCGCAGCACCGCCCCCGCCGGGCGGCTGGCGTTGCGCTGGTATTGGGCCAAGTCCGTCAGCTGCGCCCGGCTGGTGACCAGGCATAGGCCGGGTTGACCCACACTGGCCAGGCACTCCAGCAGCGCCTTGAGGCCCGGCGCGCGCAACTCGCCGGCCAGCGGGCCGGGTGGATATTGCAGCGGCTCGACGCCGTCCAGCACCAAGAGCGTGCGCGAGGCGGCCACAGCCTCGGCCAGGCGCTGGCCCTTGTCCCAGGGGTGGGTGGCCGGGTCCAGCTTGACGCCAAACCAGGCCAGGGCGGCGCTCAAAAAGTCGTCATCCGACGCTTGCCGGTCATGGCTGGCGCCCTGGCTGTAAAAACTCCAGACGTACACCTGTCGCGCCCCGCGCCAACCGTCCCGCTGCACATTCTCCAGCCAGCGCTTGACCAGCGAACTCTTGCCCACGCCGCCGGGCGCGACCCACTCCACCACATGGCTGTGTTGGCTATCGGCCCAGGCGGCATCCAGCACCGCCAGCTCTTCCTCACGGCCGAAAAAATGCTCAGCGCCGGCCGGGAAATGAAAAAAACCAATACGCGGCGGCGTTTCTGCTGTTGGCTGCGTGGGGATAGCGGCAAGCGGAGCGAGATCGGCGATCTCGCCGGCCAGGTTGGAAAGCACAAGGTCAGCATCGTGCTGGCTCATGCCCGACAAGGGCTTGCCGTCGCGCGGCCGGCCCTGTATCGCCTTCAGCCAGTCGATGCGCTGCCACTGGCACGGGCTGATGATCAACGGGATGACCCGAACCCCCTGCGCCTGGCGGCGTTGCAGCAAAGGCGGCACTTCCTGACCTGCAATGAATTTTGAGGTGAGGAAGTGGCGAGAAATCAGCAGCACCGCCACATCACATGCGGCAATGGCTCGCTCAATCTCTGGCAACCAATCGTCTCCAGCGGCAATCCGGCGGTCATCCCAGACTTCCAGCCCCTCGCCGGCCAATACGTTCAGATGGCTGAGCAGATGGTCTTTCCAAGCCTCGTCTTGGTGGCTATAGCTGATGAATATTTGGCGCACAGCATGGATTCCGGGGTGGTTTCTCGATGCCCGCCCCGGCGTTCGGCTTCGCGCTTGATCGCATGAGAAATCCGTTCGGGGCGGATGATGCGAAATTATGCCAGAAGTCTGCGCCACGGGATGGCGGCGTGGCGCGTGCGCGCTGGCCTTGGACGAGTTGGCGGCCATGGCGTAAGAAGCCGGCATGGGCGCTGAGTGACACGGCACACGCCTGCCGCCTCTCGCCGCCGGCATGCGCTCTCATCCAATCGTCCCCCAAAAAAACACCCCGGCAGATTCCTCCGCCGGGGCGCACCCATATCCCTTTCTACCTGCTGCCCAATCAGAACTTCACATTCACCCCCGCATACAGCGAGCGGCCCATGCCGGGGACGGCGATGCCCCAGGGGATGCTGTTGATGCCCATGGTGGTGCCCTGGCCGGTGTAGGCGCCGCCGGTGGGCAGGGCGTAGCCACGGTCAAACAGGTTGGCGACGCCAAAATCCAGCCGTGCTTGCCGCCAGCTGTAGCTGGCGCGCAGGTTGACCAGGGCGTAGCCGCCGGTCTGGATTTCGTTGCGGGCGTCGGCGACTTTTTTCTTGCCGCTCACGCCTTCGATTTCCAGCGCGTTGTCCCAGCCGCCGATTTTGTGGGTGAGGGTCAGCTTGGCGTTCAGCGGCATGATGTTGTACAGATCGTCGCCAGTGTCGGTGTTTTTGCCGCGCACATAGCTGAGCAGGCCTTTCAGGCCGAATTCACCCCAGGCGGTGTTGGCCAGCGGCAGTTGGCCAGAGAGGTCAACGCCGTACAGGCGGGCGGTCTGGTTGGCATAGCGCAGGGTGGTGAATTGATTGCGCAGCGGGGTGGTGCGGGCGGTGTTGCTGACGTTGTCCCACTGGATGGCGTCGATGTAGTCGGTCACATGGCTGTAATGCGGGGTGAGCTTGAGCTCGCGGCGGCGCTCGGCGTCGTGCCAGTCAAAGGTGGCGGACAGGGTGTGGGCTTTTTCTGGCTTGAGGTCGGGGTTGCCGATATAGCCGTTACCGTCGCCAACAAAGTTGTTCATGATCGCCATCATATTGGCGGTGGACCAGGAATAACGCTCGTACAGATTGGGCGAGCGCACCTTGCGCGCCAGGCCAAATTCGATGTCCTGGGTGGCGTCGATTTTGTAATGCGCCAGGGCGGTAAAGTCCCAGTTATTGTCGGTGCTGTCGCGTTTGGCACTGGTGTTGAAGCGGGCAGCGTCGTTGGTCTGGTTCATCATCGACATGCCGGCGCTGGTCGGGTTGTTGTTCTGGTTGTAGCCGTGCACCTGCCCGGTACTCGTGTTTACCCGCTCGTAACGCACGCCCAGCTGGGTGGTCCATTGCGGGGTGAGCTGTTTTTCCCATTCACCAAACAGCGCCAGGCGGTTGCGCTGGCCGTCGTTGATATTGATGAAAGTGTATGGCGACATGCCGCCGGTGCCGGAGGCCGGCCACCAGTCGTTCAGCGTGTAGTGCTGGTATTCGCCGCCCAGGCGCAGCAGGCTGCGCGCGGCCAGGTCGATTTCCGCTTTGACCGTGGCGCCGGTGGTTTTGCCTTCGGTGTGCATCGGCATGCCAGGCGCGGTGCTGTACTGGAATTGCTTGTCAGCGCCAAAATCCATGTAGTGCTTGACGGTTTCGTGATAGGCGCGGGTTTCCAGCTTGCCCCAGGCGTAGTCGCCCAGCCAGCGCAGATTGATGCGCTTTTGCTCGTTGTTGAGCAGGTCCATGCGCTGGTTGGGGTAGAGCTGTTCGGGCATGTTCTGGTAGCCCAGCTTGGCTTCAAACAGATGGTTGTCGTGTTTGACCGCCAAATCCAGCGTGTGGTTGGCGCTGCGGTAGGCGCTGGAGCCCACTTCGTCGCGCGCCAGGTCGTGGCCGGGGCGGCCGCTGGCGGTGAAAGTTTTGAAATCCTTGCCGGCTTTGTAGTTGTCGGCTTCGCTATAGGCGCCGCTGTAGCTCAGGCTGACGTTTTCAGTGGCGTAAGTGACCGAGGCATTGCCGCCACGGGCGTTGTTGTTGCTGCGGAAGAAGGCGCCGACTTCGCCCTTGAGCAGCCGGCCCTGGCCGGGCTCGGCAAATTCCGGCGCGCGGGTGTTGGCGACAATGCTGCCGCCAATGCTGTCGCCGCCCAGGCTGACCGGGCTGATGCCGGTGTACACCGTCAGCGTGCCCACTTGGCTGGGGTCGAGGTAGGACAGCGCCGGGTTCATGTGGTTGGGGCAGGAGGCAATCAGGTCCATGCCGTCCACCTTGATGCGCAGCCGGTCGTCGGCCAGGCCGTGGATGGCCGGCAGGCTGGACACCGCGCCAGCGCCGTACAGGCTGACGCCGGGGATGTTTTTCAGCAGCGAGGCAGTGTCGCGGCTGGCGGCGCTTTGCGCGGCCAGCTCGCCGGCCTGGCTGGCGCCGGGCAGCGTGGCCTGTTTGCTGGCCTTGACCACCACTTCATCCAGCGCTTGCGCCTGGGCCAGTTGCCAGCCCGACGACGACACAAAAGCCAGCGCTACGGCGGCGGTTAACGGACGGATGCGGCATCCCATGAAACATTCCCCGAACTTTATCAATAAGGGTGAATTGTCCGGGAGTCGGGCAAGCGCCGGAATGCGGCAAATTGTCGCACTCCTGGATCGGGGCTGGCTGGATTCAGGAGGGGACAACCAGATGGGCCATGCGTGCGCCATGCTCGTGGCCACGGTGGAACAACAGCACCGCGCCGCGTCGCGGCCCTTGCGCCGGCCAGCGGCGATAAAACAGCGCCACATCGTCATGCGTGGCAAAGTGATGGGTATCGTGAGTTCGGGTCATGGGGTCTGGATGGCGCGCAGGCCACTGCGAATGCGGTTAATCATATTGACCACCAGCGCCAGGATGGCCACCGGCATCAACCAGAATGCCGCAGCCGGCAGGCTGCCGGCCAGGCCCAGCCACAGGCCCAGCGTGCCAAACAGCAAGGCGCGGTCGCTTTTGCCCAACGGGCCATCATACTGGCGCGGTGCGCCCACCATCGGCCCCAGTGCACCGGCCATCTCGGATACCCCGGACAGTACAATCACCGCACACACCGCCGGCCAACCCAGCGCCGGCTGCAAGGCAAACGGCGCAAACAAGGCCGCGTCGGCCAATACATCGGCCAGCTCGTTCAGATACGCCCCCAGTGCCGACTGCTGGCCAAACTCGCGCGCCAGCATGCCATCCACCGCGTTCAGCGCCATGCGCGCCAGCATCCAGCCCGGCAGCAGCAAAAACCACTGCGGCGACTGCGGCCCCGCCAGGCACAAGCCCGCCCCCAGCGCCAGCGACAGCAACATGGCGGCCAGCGTGACCGCATTGGCCGTCACCCCATGCGCCGCCAGCCAGGCCACCCCAGGGCGCAGCAGCGCCTGAAAGCGCGGCTTGAGTTGGTAAAGCGTCAGCATTGATCACTCATCGGGCAAAAACCCCATTGTGCATATGCCTGACGGGTGTGTCACCTGTGCAACCAGCAAATTGGCATGCCCAGCCGACAAAACAACGCCGCCCCGGCCAGAACATATCCGACCGGGGCGGCGTGGGCGTCTCGGCCAGCCTCAGGCTGGCCGTGTCACCGGAATCAGGCGAAGTGCTTGGCCACCACGTCCCAGTTCACCAGCTTCCAGAAGCCTTCCAGGTAGTTCGGGCGGCTGTTGCGGTAGTCGATGTAGTAGGCGTGCTCCCACACGTCACAGGTCAGCAGCGGGGTCTTGTCGGTGGTCAGCGGGGTGGCGGCATTGCTGGTGGACACCAGATCCAGCGAACCATCGGCCGCCTTCACCAGCCAGGCCCAGCCAGAACCAAAGGTGCCAGCGGCCACGGCGTTGAACGCCTTTTTGAACTCGTCAAAGCTGCCCCACTTGGCGTTGATCGCCTCAGCCAGCGCGCCAGTCGGCTCGCCGCCGCCGTTCGGGGACAGGCCAAACCAGTAGAAGGTGTGGTTCCACACCTGGGCGGCGTTGTTGAAGATGCCGCCGCTGGATTTCTTGACGATTTCTTCCAGGCTGGCGTTCTCGAACTCGGTGCCCTTGATCAGGTTGTTCAGGTTGGTGACGTAGGTTTGATGATGCTTGCCGTAGTGAAACTCCAGGGTTTCCTTGGAGATGGTCGGGGCCAGGGCGTCCAGCGCGTAGGGCAGTTCGGGCAGTTTGTGTTCCATGTTCACTCCTGAGCGATAATATCGGGTTGGGGCGCGAGGTGAGTGCGCCCACAAGTTGGGGGTGGGTGCTGACAGCGCGCTTAGCGCGGCTAACAAAACCCTCCTGGCGTTGTTGCACGACCTTGCCGTACTTGTTGTACTGTCTGCGGTCGTGCGCCTAGCCAGGATCGCTTTGCTGAGTTTTGTTAGCCGCTCTTAGAGCCGCTAACAAAACCCGCCTGGCGTTGTGGTGTGACCTTGCCGTGCTAACCTGCACTGTCTACGGCCACACGCCTAGCCAGGCGCGCTTCGCTGGGTTTTGTTAGCCGCTCTATATCGGCTGTCTGCATGACATTCTAGCGGATCATCTGCATCGCGCCAATTCCTGACTAAATCACTAAACTAATTTTTTGTTATATAGGGCCAGGATGGCAAAGCAATCGTATGATGTAATCGTGGTGGGCGCCGGCGCCGCCGGCTTGATGTGCGCCAGCGTGGCCGGGCAACGCGGCCGGCGCGTGCTGGTGCTGGACCACAGCGACAAACTGGCCGAAAAAATCCGCATCTCTGGCGGCGGCCGCTGCAACTTCACCAATCTCAACATCCACCCCGAGCGCTATCTGTCCGCCAACCCGCACTTTGTGCGCTCGGCGCTGGCGCAATACAGCCAGTGGGACTTTATCAAGCTGGTCGAACGCCACGGCATCGCCTACCACGAAAAAACCCTCGGCCAGTTGTTTTGCGACGACAGCGCCCAGCAAATCATCGACCTGCTCGACGCCGAATGCGCCGACGGCGGCGTCACCCGCCGCCTGGGCTGCGCCATCCACAGCGTGGCGCGCAGCGACGACGGCCGCTTTGTGCTGGCCACCGCCCACGGCGAATTCGACGCCGAATCGCTGGTGGTGGCCACCGGCGGGCTCTCCATCCCCGCCATCGGCGCCACCCCCTGGGGCTACCGGCTGGCCGAACAATTTGGCCTGGCCGTCACCCCGCTGAAACCCGGCCTGGTGCCGCTGACCTTCGACGCCGCCGAACAACACGCCTTCGGCCCACTGGCCGGCCTGTCGCTGGACATCGCCGCCAGCCTGGGCAAGGCCAGTTTTCGTGAGCAAGGCCTGTTCACCCACAAAGGCGTCAGCGGCCCGGCCATCCTGCAAATCTCATCCTATTGGCAAGCCGGGCAAACCATCGAACTCGACCTGCTGCCCAGCGCCGACGCCCACCACCTGCTCAGCCAAGCCGCGCACAGCGAGCAAAAACTCTCCAACGTGCTGGCGCAAGCCTGGCCCAAACGCTTTGCCGTGCAATGGCTGGCCGCCCAAGGCGTGGCCGACGCGCCCATGCGCCAGCTCAACCCCAAAACCCTGAGCGCCCTGGCAGCGCAAATCCACGCCTGGCCCATCCGCCCCGGCGGCACGCAAGGCTATAAGAAGGCCGAAGTGACCGTGGGTGGGGTGGACACGCGGGAACTGTCGTCGAAAACGCTGATGGCGAACAAGGCGCCGGGGCTGTTCTTTGTCGGGGAAGTGGTGGATGTGACCGGGTGGCTGGGCGGGTACAACTTCCAGTGGGCGTGGTCGTCGGGGTATGTGGTGGGGGGGAGGTGTTGAGGTATGGGAAGATAGGCTAAAAGTGTACGCAGGGAAATCGCGCTATCTACGCAACAAATTAATTTTACGAAATATTTTCGAGTACACATGATTGGGTAGGATAAAAATTGTTTATTATCAATGACTTGTTTGCATGGCGCGATTGCCCTGAAAGGGTACGGTGGGGAGATGACGTTATAGTTGGCATGGAGTAGAATATAAAAAATGACCCAATTTACATCATCCCATTACACACATCTCGTCCGTACCTGTTTGCGGGCAGCAAAACGGCGCTCAAAATCTCAAGAAAGAGCCACTTTTCACCATTTTTTGGCTCTTTTCGTCGCTCTCTGCTCGCTTCCGAAAGCAATGTATGGTGCCTAAACTTGGGCGTCTTCCATGTCGCCACCCATAAGGCATTGATTTAAAGCAGAAAAAATAGGTATGTAATGGGGTGAATTTACATGGGGCTGCGATGTTTGTATGGACCAGCCTGGGTCCACGTGGCCTCGCTCTTGATCAAGCATCCGGTAGGGCTAGAGATGCTGGGTTAAGAGAATTCGTGCAGATTGGGCAGAAAAGTATGCAGTGCAAGCAACTGGCTTCCAAAAAATTATGTAAATTTCCTCCTAGTTTAGTTTTGTGGAAACACCTAGATAATATTCAAGTTTTCATCTAAATTAAGCTAGATTTCACAGGGGTAAGCAATTGGCACTAATTGAATGTCCAGAATGTCAAGCGAAGATATCAGACCAAGCAGAGAACTGTATTGGTTGCGGATTCCCTTTGAAGAAGCTCAACTCTCCTGCTGCGGCACCAAGACCACCAAAACTTCTTGATGGAAATCCAAACTATGACCGAGAGTCTCGAAGGGATGGAATAGGCTTACTTTCGGGAAATTCTAACTATGTTAGCTCGGCAAGCAAAAACCAGGATTACTATAATCAGGATCGATCAACGCACCAAGTAATTAAACCAGCAAAAAGTCGTGGCATCTATATTGTCCTCGGCCTATTCTTCGGCCTCCTCGGTGTACACAATTTCTACGCAGGCTATTTCGGCAGAGGTATTGCTCAACTTCTGACAGTTGTCATCCTTGGCTGGTTCGCAATTGGTTTTGTTATTGTGCTTCTCTGGAATTTGGCGGAGTTTTTTATGGTCACACATGACGCAGCTGGTGATAAATTTGTATAAAATAAATTCTAAATTTTATTTTTATGTCATTGAATTTATTTCGCCATTCAAAACCAAAGCCATTTGTTGGCTAAATTTAGCTGGCAAAAAATGCTTAAAGTTAACCAATCGGCTATTGGTCAGGAACTTAAATATTAACTTGTAAATACTGGAAACTAAAAATGGCCTTTTATTCAACAAAATGTCCTGCTTGTAAAAAAGACATTCAAGTGCCTGATGAAGTAGAAGTCAGTATTTGTATGTATTGTGGGCAAAAAATCTTGCTAAAGGTAATTGAGCAAGTCAATGTTGGTCCAACTCTTAAAAATCTTCTCGGCTTAGCAGATCGGAAGAGCACACGTCTGAACTCCA
>ERZ650307.409-NODE-409-length-24328-cov-13.237919_pt1 | contig 24328 bp, 23 predicted proteins | sample MGYA00376243_ERZ650307 | MGnify/ENA primary metagenome ERZ650307 (study PRJEB26733, sample SAMN07839242) | wastewater metagenome | biome: urban; feature: artificial channel; material: waste water | place: USA: North Carolina | collected 2016-03-31 ... | reverse complement strand
CCTTTCTGCGTTTTTTGTGTATTTTTTATAACGTAGAAAGGGTTGGTTGTATTTTAAACTGAAAGTTATTTTTAAAAAAATAGGTTCTAAAAATTCCTGAACTTGCGCCCCGACTTGAGTGGAGCTCTTTTGTAGTTTTTGTGGCTGGAAAAAAGCTTTGGCAAAACTACAAAAAGCGGGAACGGAAGGCGGATTAAGGCGCCCTAATGATTTAAAAGAATAGCAGCTTCTTTGGCAGCGTAGGTGAAAATCATGTCTGCACCAGCTCTTTTGATGCAAGTAAGACTTTCGATGATGGCTTTATCATTGTCTAACCAACCGTTTTGTGCAGCCGCTTTTAGCATGGCATATTCTCCGCTTACATTGTAAACTGCGATGGGTAAATCTATTTCCTGACGCACTTTTGCAACGATATCAAGGTAAGGCAAACCTGGTTTTATCATAATGATGTCTGCGCCTTCTTCTATGTCTTTATACACTTCATTTAAGGCTTCTCTAGAATTGTGGAAATCCATTTGATACGTTTTTTTGTCTTTTGGAATTTCGTTGAAATCTTTTGGAGCGGAATCTAAAGCGCTTCTAAAAGGTCCGTAATATGAACTGGCATATTTTGCGGCATAACTCAAAATCCCTACATTAATGTGTCCTGTTTCTTCGAGAGCTTCACGAATTGCGGCAACTCTACCGTCCATCATATCACTTGGCGCTACAATATCTGCGCCTGCTTCTGCAAGTGAAACCGACATTCTAGCCAAAGCTTCGTTGGTAGCGTCATTGTCTATTTGTCCGTTGGTGATAATTCCGTCGTGACCATAAATGGAATAAGGGTCTAGAGCTACATCTGGCATAATTATCATTTCTGGAACTGCATTTTTAATTTCTCTGATGGTTCTTTGCATAAGACCGTCTTTGTTCCAAGCTTCTGTACCAAGATTGTCTTTTAAGTTTTCTGGAACTTTCATGTAAATATTCACTGCTTTTACACCGAGAGAAAATAATTCTCTACATTCTTTCACTGTTAAATCTATGGTTCTACGAAAAATCCCAGGCATTGAAGGAATGGCTTCTTGTGTGTTTTCGCCTTCCATTACGAACATTGGCATCACGAAGTCGTTAGTTGTAAGAACGGTTTCTCTTACCAGACTTCTGATGCTTTCGTTGAGTCTTAATCTTCTATTTCTTGAAAATATAATCATTTTGGAATACTATTTGTTTTATACTTTGCAAATTTAGGCAATAAAAACTATTGCACATATCCTTTAATTTGAATAAATTTGTATAATCTTATAGCGTATAATGAAGAAATTTTTATTTTTTGTAACATTTTCGGTAAGTTTTTTAATGTTTTCGAGCGAAATAAAAGCTCAACAAACATTGAGAGAACCGCTATCTACATCTCAAAAGTCTGATGATGGAGCTTTGGTAGCGTATCCTAATCCTACAAGAGATTTTATTATCGTAAAAGCTAAAAATTCTTCGCTTAGAGTAACTGCCGTTACCTTCTTTTCTATTATTGGCACTCAGGTTTTGGAGATTTCAGTTAATGCAAATACTGCCGAAATAAGATTAGATAAACTAAAACCTGGTAAATATCTAATGAAATATACTCTTTCTGATAATACTCAAAAGGTTACTCAGATAGTAAAGCAGTAATAATTTTTTTAATCATAAAAAAGAAAAACCATCGAAATTCGATGGTTTTTCTTTTTTTGGAAATTTCTAAAGATTAGTAACCTCCAGAAATTTCTTCATTTTTAATTAATGCTTTTGCAGAAGACGTACCAATTCTTTTTACGCCCATATTAATCATGTTTTCTGCTTCTTCTGGAGTTCTTACTCCGCCTGCTGCTTTCACTGGCAATTTACCTGCATTGGCAAGCATTATTTTTATACCTTCTACAGTGGCACCGTTCGGTTTTCCACCTTCGGTTTTGTAGAAACCAGTAGAAGATTTTACAAATATTTTTTCTAAATTTTCATTGCTGAAATTTTCTTCTGCCCAAGTAGCAATTTTTTTGGTAATATCTGCAATTTGCTCATCTGTAAGAGCGGCAATTTCGATAATCCATTTCGCAATTTTACCATTCTCTAAACAAAGCTGAGTACATTGTACAAATTCTTTTTTCACCAAGTCTAGTTCACCATTTTTATAGGCTTCATAGTTGATTACAAAATCTAGTTCATCTACTCCGTCTTCTATTGCTTTTTTAGCTTCAGCTAGTTTATGCTCGATAGAATAAGTGCCTTCGTGGAAACCGATTACTGTTCCAATGACTACATTAGCGTTTTTTTCAGAAAGAAAAGATCTCACTTTTTTTACGTAATCAGGTCTAATCATCACTGCGAAAATATCATTGTCAATTGCTTCTTGAGTAAGATCAATAACAATTTTAAGTGTTTCTTCTTCAGAAAGACCAGATTGTACTGGTGTTTTAAGGTAAGTAGAATCTAAATAAGAGTTGATTTTCATCTATATATTATTTTAATTTTCAGATATAATGCTCATTTCTTTTCAAAGAAAAATCTAAAATGCAGATTGCATTACACTTTTAGTTGTCTATTAATACTTTGCTCCAAAGATATGAAAGTTTCTGTTCTTGTAACGCCTTTTAGCTTTTGAATTTTATTAAGGATTTGCATCAAATGATCATTGTCAATACAAAGAACTTTAAGGAAAACCGTCCAGTTTCCTGTGGTGTAGTGAGCTTCTACGATTTCATTAATTTCATTCAACGATTTTATTAAGTCTTGGAAATGACTAGGCTGGTCCATATAAACCCCAATGTAAGAAACTACTTTATATCCTATTTTTCTTGGATTAAGGAAAGAGACTGAGTTTTCTATTACCCCTGCTGTTTCCAATTTTTTAATTCTTTGGTGTACTGCGGTGGTAGAAATACCAATGTTTTTAGAAATTTGAGCTAAAGAGGTTTTAGCATTGTCCATTAGCATGTAGATTATTTTTTTATCTACAGCATCTAATTTGTAGCCTAGTTCTGTTACGCTTTTCATTTTTATATTATTTATTTATTTCTGTTTTCAAAACTACAAATACGGGATAGTGATCACTATAGCCACCTAAGTAGCGCGTACCTGAGTATGTTCGAAAGGGTCTGCCTTGGAATTTTTTGTCCCAATTACTAATTTTTTCCGAATTAAAAACTGCTGCTTGCTGGAATTTAATAGTCGATTCTGGCTCGAAGAAATTCTCAGACAAAATAATCTGGTCAAAAAGTAAACCTTCTTTGTAATGAAAAGTGGAATAAATTTTCTGATGATAAAGTTCTAAAAATTCGTTTCTAAAAATTTTATTTTTTTCATCATCATAAAGTATTTTCATTACATTTTCTTCAGTAGGATTTTCATTAAAATCACCACAAACAATAATTGATTCTCTACTCTCCAGAGATATTTTTACTATTTTCTCTCTTATAGAATCTAGTATAAATGCTCTCTTAGGTTTATTAATATCTTTTTCTCTTTTTGATGGCAAATGTGCCACAAAAACGTTAATAATTTTTTGGTTGTAATAGTTTAATCTGCAATGCAAGACATCTCTGGTAGTGTCTAGGTCGTCAGGATTTTCATGGTGTTTTTCAAATACGAAAGAAATCGCTTCAGAATCTAAAACGCTGATTTTTCTCTTATCATATAGTAGTGCAGTATCTACCCCTCTCTCGTCTAGAGAATCATAATGAACGATTCCAAAGTTGTTACTGAAAGGTTCTAGCTCTACTAGGTCTTTTAGATTTTCTTGGTTATTAATTTCTGCTAGACCTATAATCATTGGTAAAACACCTTCTTTCTCTTCGATGAGTCTGAAAACATTTGCAATTTTATGCAATTTGTTTTGGTATTTTCTTTCGTCCCAATTTCTAAATCCCGAAACTGTAGGGTCTAGTTTATGAATAGGTTTTGGGTCTGGCGAAAATAAATTCTCTACATTGTAAAAAAGAACTAATTCTTTATTTGAATTTTCGGCCATCTCCTCTATCAAAAATTATGATTTTACAAAATTAGTAAAATTTATTTACTTTCTTTAATAATCTTTCAGCAAATCGGGTCTCTTTTTTTTCGTGATTTCTATTGCCATTTCGTGGCGCCACTCTTCAATCTTTCCGAAATTACCACTGAGAAGTACTTCTGGTACTTTCATTCCTTTGTAAATTTCTGGTTTTGTATAGATTGGAGGTGATAATAAATCATCCTGAAAGCTATCCGTCAATGCACTTTGTTCATCATTTAGAACCCCAGGCAAAAGTCTTATAATAGCATCTGCTAATACACAAGCTGCTAATTCTCCGCCAGTTAAAACGAAATCTCCTATAGAAATTTCTCTCGTTATGTGTAAATCTCTAATTCTTTGGTCTATCCCTTTGTAATGCCCACATAATAAAATTAGATTTTTTTTCAATGAATAGGTGTTGGCTATTTTTTGGTTAAAAGTTTCACCATCTGGTGTAAGATAGATAACATCATCATAATCTCTTTCTGCTTTTAATTTAGAAATGCACAAATCCAGAGGTTCACAAGTCATTACCATACCAGCACCACCACCATATACGGTGTCATCTATCTGGCGATGTTTATTAAATGCATAATCTCGAACATTATGAAAATGTACTTCTGCCAAACCTTTCTCCATTGCCCGTTTTAAGATAGAAGTCTTGAATGGACTTTCCATTAAATCTGGTACTGCGCTTATTATATCAATTCTCATTGTTCGGTTTTATTTTTTTTGTTAGGAAGAATAATGAGTCTTAAAGATGAATCTTTATTAATATAACTCCACATCCAATTGAAAAAAATAGCTATTTTATTTCTAACACTTAAAATTAGCATTAAATGTAGAAACATCCAAAAATACCAAGCAAATAATCCTTGAAATTTTAATTTAGGCAAATCTACCACAGCTCTGTGTTTACCTATAGTTGCCATACTTCCGCGGTCTATATACTCATATTCTGTCCAGTCTTTCTGAGACTTTTTCAAAAAATTTTGAGCCAAATTTTTCCCTTGGTTAATGGCTACATTCGCAACCTGAGGATGTGCATTGGGATACTTAGGGGTTTCCATATAGGCAATATCGCCTATGGCAAAAATATCATCAAAACCTTTTATTTTATTATATCTATCTACAATATATCGGTTATTTTTGACGGAAGTTTCTTCTAATCCTGCAATCAGATTTCCAGTAACACCAGCTGCCCAAATCACATTATTACTTGGGATAATTTGCCCACTTTTTAAGAAAACTTTGTCGCCATCATAATCTATTACTCTATCATCCGAGATAAATTTCACTCCAAGATCTTTCAGATATTTTTCAGAATTTTCTTGAGATTCTGGGCTCATTACGGCTAGTGGTTTTTCGGTAGAACTTACCAAAATAATATCCAAATCATTAAAATTCATTCTAGGATAGTCTCTTGGTAAAATGTCTTTTTTCATTTCGGCAAAAGCACCTGCTAATTCTACACCTGTAGGTCCTGAACCTACAATTACGATATTCCAATTGCCATCATCACTAGATTTTCTTTTGATAATAAGCTTTTCAAAAGTGAGTAATATATGATTTCTGATAGAGATGGCTTCTTGTGTATTTTTCATTCCATAAGCTAAGCTCTCCATCTTTTGGTTGCCAAAAAAATTGGTTTTACAACCTGTAGCAATCACCAGTTTGTCATAATGAAAAGTAGCATCTTCAGTAATAATTTTATGCTCCGAAGGTATAATTTCCTTCACATCAGTCATTCTGAATTGAATGTTTTTCGAACGTTGAAAAATCTTTCTAAAAGGAAAAGATATATTAGAAGGTTCTATCCTTCCGCACGCTACCTGATAAAACAATGGTTGAAACATATGATGATTGGCTTTATCAATCACCATTACTTTTTTCTCAATTTTACCATTGAGTTTTCTGGCAAATTGCAATCCTGCAAAACCACCTCCAACTACTATTATTTTGTCTCGTTTTTCCATACTCCTTTGGCAAAAATAATGAAATTATTTACTAAAAAGTTTACTTTTGCAAAACTTATGCCCAAAACAAATTTTAATTCTAACCAAAAACGAAAATTACACAAAACCCGAAGAAAAAATTATAATCTTCGCAGATGGATTGTACTTGCTATTTTAGCAGTTTCATTAATTTTTACAGGATTTTTTCTAAAGAATAAAATAGCTTTTTACTATGCTATGTATTTTAATAAATACCATCATAAAAATCTAAAAAACGACAAAAAAGAAGCCGCTAGAATAGATAAAATTATTACAGAATATAATGATAAAACTTTTGGGTTTGATATTTCTCATTACCAAAAAAAAGAAGATATAAAGTGGGACAGTCTTACCATAGCCAATGATGGTATAAAACTAGATTTTGTGGTAATGCGCGCTACTATGGGCAACCGAAAAAAAGACAAACATTTTGATGATTTTTGGGAAACTTCTAAAAAAAATGAGCTTATAAGAGGTGCTTATCATTTTTATAGAGCAGATGAAGACCCTGTAATGCAAGCCAATAATTACTTAGAAAGTGTAAAACTAGAAAGCGGAGACCTGAGACCTGTGCTAGATATAGAAAGAGTTCCCAGAAGAAAATCTCGAGAAAAATTTATAGAAGATTTAAAAGTTTGGCTCAAAATAGTAGAAGACAAATACGGCGAAAAACCCATTATATACACCTATTATTACTATTACAAAGACCATTTAAAAGGCGAATTTGATGATTATCCGCTATGGCTCGCCAATTATAATGATGTGATGGTTCCTTCACCTGATGATGATTGGAAATTGTGGCAATTTACTGAAAAAGGAATCGTAAAAGGAATTAACACCAAAGTTGATCTCAATATCTATAATGGAAATCTGTGGAGTTTTAAAAAACTAACTTTAGAATAAAACTGAACACAAACTCTTATAATCAGATTAAAAAAATCTTAAAATTTTTGCCCAAAAATAACATCAGATTCGTTCAAAAATTAAAATTTAATTAAAAGACCTGGTTTCTGTCTGAAATCTTGTTATCTATTTTGATTTAATCTTTAATTTTGCTCCGAAAATGAAACAGAAAAGACTTCATATTTTATTTTTACTCTTGTCTTTACTCATCTGTGGGCAGAGTTTTTTGGGATTCGAAATAGGAAATCCCAACCATCAGCTCGTACAGAAACATCAGAAAAAAGCAACGAACTATTTTTCTCAAGACGACTTAACCTTGGTAGATGATTGGGACAGCGAATCTGAAAATGAAGAAACAGAATCTCAGAAAAATTTTACTCAAGCTCATTTTTCGTTTCAACATTTTTTACAAAAATTCTGTAGCAGTCTTTTCGAAGAAAAAAATAAGTATCAAGGTTTTTCTCAACCTAAAATCCATTCATTTTCTATAATTTACTTACTTTTTAGGTCTATTAGAATTTGATTTTTCTTGTTCTAAAAGTTGTTAATTTCTAATTAATAACTCTATATCGTTTTCAAAAAAATATTTTTTTTTCAAACAGATTTCATTTCCATTATTTATTTCACTTTTCTGAGTTTATTACTAAAAAAAATCATTTTTTGCAGATTGATTATAGATTATAGTGCCTGTATATCAATTGATTAAAATAGATGTGATGATATTCTCTAAATGAATTTAATTAAAAAACAATAATAAAAATTATCTCGGATGACTATGAACAAAAACATTTTCATTTCAGCAATGATCATCACTTTCAGTTTATTGAGTTGCAGCAAAAAAGAAGCAGAAAATAAAGAACTTGAAAGTGAGTTTACCGCAACTACTGCCTTAGTAAAAGATACTGTGTTTACTAAAGAATATGTATCTCAAATTCGCTCATTAAAAAATATCGAAATTAGAGCTCAGGAAAAAGGCTACCTAGAAAAAGTATATGTAGATGAAGGGCAATATGTACATGCTGGGCAACCCCTTTTTAAAACTATGGCTTCACTACACCAAGTAGATTTATTAAAAGCTCAGGCAGAAGCTAAAGCTGCTGAAATAGAATTAGGAAACGCAAAATTATTAGCAGACAAAAATGTAGTTTCTAAAAAAGAACAAGAATTGGCAAAAGCCAGATTAGACCAAGCGAATGCAGAAGTTGCTCTGGCAAAACTACACCTTTCTTTTACCGTAATTAGAGCTCCTTTTTCTGGAACTATTGACAGAATTCCTAAAAAACTAGGAAGTTTGATAGACGAAGGAGAATTGCTAACAAGCTTATCAGACAACAGTCAAATCTATGCCTATTTTAATGTATCTGAACCAGAATATTTACAGTACCAACAAAACGTAAAAGATAGAGGAGACAGCCATGTTAATCTAAAATTAGCAAATGACGAGATGTTTCAATACACAGGTAATGTAGAAGTGATAGAAAGTGAATTTGACCCTGAAACTGGTAATATTTCTTTTCGTGCTAAATTTCCAAATTCTGAAAAATTATTGAAAAACGGGCAAACAGGGAAGGTTCTAATGAATGTACCTGTAAAAAATGCAATGATTATTCCTCAAAAAGCAACGTATGAAATTCAAGATAAAAAATATGTTTTTGTCTTAGATAAAAATAACAAAGCCGTTTCTAGAGAAATTACAACTTCAGGTGAATTTCCAGATTTATATGTCGTAAAATCAGGACTTACAGCTCAGGATAAATTCTTACTAGAAGGTGTACAAAACGTAAAAGAAGGTCAAAAAGTGAGCTATAAATTACAAAATCCTAAAACGGTAATTTCTAAACTCCGCCTAAAAGCCGAATAATTAATTTTTAGAAAGAAAAAAGGATGAATAAGTTTATACAGAGACCGGTATTATCTATCGTAATATCTCTCATCATTATATTTTTAGGAATTATTTCTTTGGTAAAGCTTCCTGTTACGCAGTTTCCGTCTATTTCTCCTCCCAAAGTAAATGTGGTGGCAGAATATCCCGGAGCAAACAATGAGCTCTTGATAAAATCTGTGGTTATTCCTCTAGAAAGAGCACTAAACGGAACTCCTGGAATGAAATATATGGCTTCTGACGCTGGTAATGACGGCGAAGCTTCTATTCAGGTGGTTTTTAACTTAGGAACAGACCCTAATCAGGCTTCACTAAATGTTCAAAACAGAGTAGCTTCAGTAGTAAATAAATTACCACCTTTGGTTGTAAGAGAAGGCGTGAAAATTAGTAGAGAAGAAAGTAACATGCTAATGTATGTTAACCTTTTTAGTACTGATAAAAAAGCTGACCAGAAATTTCTTTTTAACTATGCAGATATTAATCTTTTGTCTGAATTAAAAAGAGTTGATGGAGTAGGTTTTGCAGATATTTTGGGGAATAGAGAATACGCTATGAGAATTTGGTTAAAACCTGACCGTATGCTAGCCTACAAAATTTCGGCAGATGAAGTAATGGAAGCTCTTGCCCAACAAAGCTTAGAAGCTTCTCCCGGAAAAACTGGGGAAAGTTCTGGTAAAAGATCTCAAACTTTTGAATATGTTTTGAAATATTCTGGGCGTTTTACTTCTAAAGAACAATACGAAAATGTAGTTATAAGAGCCAATCCTGATGGTGAATTATTGAGATTAAAAGATGTAGCAGATATAGAATTCGGAAGTTCTATGTATGACATCTATTCTAGCATTAATGGCAAACCTTCTGCTGCTATTGTTCTAAAACAATCTTATGGCAGTAATGCAACCCAAGTAATAAAAGATGTAAAATCTAAATTAGAAGAACTTAAAAAATCTTTCCCGAAAGGAATGGACTATGAAATCTCTTATGACGTTTCTACTTTTTTAGATGCTTCTATAGAAAAAGTGGTTCACACTTTATTTGAAGCTTTTGTTTTGGTAGCTATCGTAGTTTTCTTATTCTTAGGAGACTGGCGTTCTACCTTAATTCCTGTTTTGGCGGTGCCTGTTTCGTTAGTAGGAACGTTTATGTTTATGCAACTTTTTGGCATTACGCTCAATTTGATAACACTATTTGCGTTGGTTTTGGCAATTGGTATTGTGGTAGATGATGCCATTGTGGTGATAGAAGCGGTACACCATAAAATGGAAACGCATCATATCTCTGCAAGAAGAGCCGCAAAATTAGCGATTGAAGAAGTAGGTGGAGCAATTATTGCCATCACTTTTGTAATGGCGGCAGTATTTATTCCTGTAGCTTTTATGTCTGGTCCTGTAGGAATTTTCTACCGTCAGTTTTCCATTACAATGGCTACGTCTATTATTCTTTCTGGGATTATAGCACTTACACTTACACCTGCACTATGTGCTATGATTCTTAAAAATACGCATGGCGAACCCAAAAAGAAAACTCCTATAAATTATGTTGTAGAAAGTTTCAATAAATGGTTTGATAAAACGTCTCTCAGATACCTGAATGTTCTTAGTAAAATAATTGACAGAAGAACAGTAACTTTCGGGATTTTAGCAATTTTTTGCGTTGGAATTTACTTTTTAAACCGAAATGTTCCTTCAGGATTTATTCCTAACGAAGACCAAGGAATGATTTATGCAATTATCCAAACGCCACCTGGTTCATCTTTAGAAAGAACCAATAATGTAGCGGAACAACTTCAGAAAATGACAGAAGATATGGATGATGTAAAATCTGTTTCTGCATTAGCGGGCTACGAAATTCTTACAGAAGGTACAGGTTCTAACTCTGGTACTTGCCTTATCAACCTAAAACCTTGGAATGAGAGAAAACATTCTTCCTTAGAAATTATTGAAGAATTAGAAAAAAAATCTAAATCACTAAAAGGTGCTCAGATAGAATTTTTCCAACCGCCAGCAGTTCCTGGGTATGGTGCAGCAGGAGGTTTTGAACTAAGACTTCTAGATAAAGACGGTACTAATGATTACAAAAAAATGGAAGAAGTCAATAAAAATTTCGTGGAAGAATTAAATAAACGTCCAGAACTTTCGTCCGTTTTCTCTTTCTATAGTGCTAGTTTTCCACAGTATATGATGAAAATTGACAATGATTTGGCTCAACAAAAAGGGGTAACTATTGATAATGCTACCTATACACTTTCTACATTATTAGGAAGTAACTACGAAATCAGTTTCATTAAATTCGGTCGTCAGTATAAAGTTATTGTTCAAGCAGCTCCTCAATACAGAGCATTACCTGAAGATATTTTAAAATTATATGTGAAAAACAACCGAGACGAAATGGTGCCTTTTTCAGCATTTATGCACTTAGAAAAAGTTTATGGACTTTCCGAAATCACGAGACACAATATGTACAATGCTTCAGAAATTAGTGGTCAAGCTGGTGAAGGCTATAGTAGTGGTGAAGCAATTAGTGCGATAAAAGAAGTGGCAGAAAAAACTTTACCAAGAGGTTATGGTATAGATTGGGCAGGTATTTCTAAGGATGAAGAAGGCAGAGGAAACGAAGCTATTTATATTTTCTTAATATGTTTAACGTTTGTCTATCTTATATTATCAGCACAATACGAAAGTTTCATTCTGCCTTTAATTATCATTTTATCTCTGGTTGTAGGTATTTGTGGAGCATATCTTTTCCTATTTCTATTTGGATTAGAAAATAACATCTATGCTCAGGTTGCTATGGTAATGCTGATAGGACTATTAGGGAAAAATGCGGTTTTAATTGTAGAATTTGCTGCAAAAAAACACAGCGAAGGCGAAACCACATTTAATTCTGCACTAGAAGGAGCTAAAGTAAGATTCAGACCAATTTTAATGACTTCATTTGCATTTATTGCGGGCTTGCTTCCTTTAGTATTCGCAACTGGTCCGGGTGCAATTGGTAACAGAACTATTGGTTCTGCTTCGGCTGGTGGTATGCTTATCGGTACAGTATTCGGATTGTTTGTAATCCCTGGTTTGTACTACATTTTTGCAACCATTGCAGAGAAATACAAATTTGTAAGAGAAGAAGAAGAAAACCCTTTAACAGAAGATTTCACCAATGAATAATTTTTCAAAAATATACAAAATAACACTTTCAGCCTTATTACTTTTATTGGTAATAGGCTGCAAAGCACCTGCAATTGTAGAAAACAATGCAAAAACTCAGCTTCCAGAAGTTTATCAGCCAAGTGCAAGCTATACCGCACTTGCTGCTGATACCACCAATATTGCGGTAAAACCTTGGCAAGAATTTTACAAAGACCAATATTTAAAATCTTTAATTGATGCTGCTCTGCATAACAATCAAGAGTTAAATATTCAATTACAAGAAATTGAAATTGCTAAAAATGACATCAGAGTAAAAAAAGGAGCACTTTTACCTTCGGTTTCGCTTCAAGCTGGTGCAAGTGTAGATAAAGTTGGAAGATATACCAGCCAAGGCGCTGGTGATGCTACTACAGAAATAGAACCCGGAAAAGAAATGCCAGATCCGCTTGGTAATTTTGCAGTAGGCGCAGTTGCCAACTGGGAAGTAGATGTTTGGAAAAAACTCAGAAATTCTAGCAAAGCTGCAGTAGATAGATATTTAGCAACGGTAGAAGGAAAAAATTTCGTGGTTACCAATTTGGTGGCAGAAATTGCCAATTCTTATTATGAATTATTGGCTCTTGATAATCAATTAGATATTATCAGACAGACCATTAAAATTCAAAAAAATGCCTTAGAAGTGGTGAAAATCCAAAAAGAAGCAGCTCGGTCTAACGAATTGGCAGTGCAAAAGTTTCAAGCTGAGGTTTTATCTACCCAAAATAAAGAATACGAAATTTTACAACAAATAAAGGAAAACGAAAATAAAATTAATTTCCTTTTGGGAAGATATCCTCAGGAAATTCCTAGAGACAAATCTGTTTTTATGACGGAAAATATTGCAGATGTTTACACCGGAATTCCGTCTCAGCTTTTAGCAAACAGACCAGATATAAAACAAGCCGAACTAGAATTAGATGCTTCTAAATTAGATGTAAAAATTGCCAGAGCAGAATTTTTTCCTAAATTCGAAATTAGCGCTGGTGTAGGTTTGCAAGCTTTTAAGCCAACTTATTTGGTGAAAATTCCTGAATCGTTATTATACAATTTGGCCGCAGATATGGCTGCTCCGCTTATTAATAGAAATGCCATTAAAGCAGAATTTGCCAATGCCAATGCAAGACAAATTCAATCTTTATACGAATACGAAAAAACCGTTTTGGGAGCTTATTTAGAAGTAAATACACAAATTTCTAATATAGACAATCTTCAAAAAAACTTTAGTATGCAAAACCAACAAGTACAAGCGCTCAACAAAGCGATTGATGCTGCCAATGATTTGTTTAAAGCAGCTAGAGCTGATTATTTTGAAGTTTTAATGACACAAAGAGACGTACTGGAAGCAAAACTCGATCTAATAGAAACTAAGCAAAAACAGCTTGCTTCCGTTGTACAAATTTACAGAAGCCTTGGAGGAGGGTGGAAGTAAATTTCTCTTTTGTTTAGTACATTTTTTTCTTAGAAAAGTCATCTTTCGGGGTGGCTTTTCGTTTTTTAAATTGATTTTTTAAATTTTAGTTATTTTTTGGCAACGAAAATGAAATCTTTATTTTTGAAAAAATTTTAAGAAATGATTTTAGAACAATTAGAAAAATCTCCAGAAACAATAATTTTCAAAGACATAATAACTTACATTGACGAAAATTATGATTTCGCACCTACAAAATTCACCAATGGAAATACCATCAACGAAGCCAATCAAAACAATGGCTCTTGCAAAGTTTTTAGCTTTGCTCAACTAAAAAATTTATCAAAAGAACAAACACTCTGGCTTTTTGGGGAATTCTACAGAGAAGATGTTCTCAATAATCCCGACGGAACAGACCACCAAAACATCAGAAATTTTATGAAATTCGGTTGGGAAGGTATTTCTTTTGATGGAGAAGCTCTAAAGAAAAAATAACGTTATTTTTTGATGAACTGAATTACATCCTGATTCAGTTCGTCTGCTTTTTCAATAGGAACGCCGTGAGAAGTATCTTTAAAAATTTTAAGCTTAGATTTTGGAATTTCCTTCGCAATATATTCGGTGTGAGATTTCAGAATCAAATCATTTTCTCCTGCCAAAACAAAAACTTTTGCTTTAATGTTATTTAATTGATTTTTAGTAATTTTAGGTTCATCAATCATTAATTGTAATAATCGTATGTCTCTTTCTGGTTTATTTTCGGCTTTCATTTTAGAGATATCTTTTTTCATATTTTCTACTTCTTGTTCACCAACTCCATCAGGAAAAACATTAGCACCACTGGTAATCACTTTATTGGTATTCTCTGGATATTTTATAGCAAATTCCAATCCTGTATTACCTCCATCACTCCAACCCAGAATGTTTATTTTTCTCAATTTTAAAGTATCAGCTAACGCTTTTACATCTTCGGCAAATTTTCTATAAGTCAAAGGTTCTAGAGAAGTATCCGTACTTTTTCCTTGCGAACGCGTATCCATCGCAACCACCATAAAATGCTTGGCGAGTTCAGGGATTTCTAGTTTAAAAGCATCTATGCTACCACCATTTCCGTGGAGTAAAAAAAGTGGTTTACCTTTGCCATAAATTTCATAATAAATATCTGCATCTTTTAAATGGAGTGTTTTTCCAACCTTTGGATTGTTGCCGTATTCTATGTTTTGAGAAAAAATTTTTTCAGACAAAAAGAAAATGAGAAATAAAAAAATGTATTTTTTCATAGTAAACTTTCATCAAAAATACTAAATAAAACATTTTCCGAATCAAAAATTCTATAACAAATATCATTTTTGTATTTTCGCAAATCATTTATCAATCATCATTTATCAATTATAAAATGAATTACGTTTCCGCAGAAAATCTTACCAAATCTTACGGCATTAAAACTCTTTTTGAGAACATTTCTTTCAACATTAATGAAGGAGACAAAATAGCCATCGTTGCCAAAAACGGAAGCGGAAAATCTACTTTGCTCAAAATTTTATTAGGAAAAGAAATTGCAGATTCTGGAAATGTGGTGATTAACAAAGACATTCAGGTGGTTTTGTTCGACCAAGAAATTGAGTTTAATTCTGATTTATCTATTGATGAATTTATGATGACGCTAGATTCTCCACCGATTTTAGCACTTAAAAAATACCATCATGCTTTGGTTTCTCACAATCCTGAAGAAATGGAAAAAGCCATCGCCGAAATGGAAATCCAGAAAGCTTGGGATTTAGAAAATGAGATGAAACAAATTCTTTCTCAGCTCAAAATTACCGATTTGTCTGCAAAAATGGGGAAACTTTCGGGTGGGCAAATCAAACGTGTAGCTTTGGCGAAATTACTCACAGAAACCAGAGCACAACACACTCATACTTTGTTGATTATGGACGAGCCTACCAATCACCTGGATGTGGAAATGGTAGAATGGCTCGAAAATTATTTGAGTAAAGAAAAAATTACGTTGCTTTTGGTAACTCACGACCGATATTTTCTAGATTCTGTGTGCGATATTATCTGGGAAATGGAAGACAAAAACCTGTACGTTCACCAAGGAAGTTATGCTACTTATCTGGAAAACAAAATGATACGCGAAGATAATCTGAACGCAACTATAGATAAAGCTAACAATCTGTATCGCAAAGAATTAGAATGGATGCGCCGTCAACCAAAAGCGAGAACTACCAAATCTAAATCGAGAATTGATGCCTTTTATGACACTGAAAAAATAGCCAAGACCAATACCAAAAAAGAAAGTTTGGAACTTGATTTTGAGATGAAACGATTGGGAAATAAAATCTTAGAACTGAAAAATATTTCTAAAAGTTTCGGAGATTTGGTTTTGTTGAAAGACTTTTCTTATTCTTTCCAAAGAGGCGAAAAAGTAGGAATTGTAGGGAAAAACGGAGCAGGAAAATCTACTCTTCTCAATATTATTCAAGGTTTAGAACCGAAAGATTCTGGCGAAATAGAAACTGGCGAAACCATCAAATTCGGGTATTTTTCGCAAAAAGGTTTGCAGTTTAAAGAAGACGAACGTGTAATTGATTTCATTAGAGAAATTTCAGAAAATTTTCCTTTAGCCAATGGTAGAACGATTTCTGCGTCTCAGTTTTTGAGATTATTTTTATTTGATGACCAAACACAATATTCTCCGATTTCTAAACTTTCGGGTGGAGAAAAAAGAAGACTTCACTTAATGTATGTTCTGTATCAAAACCCTAATTTTTTGATTTTTGATGAACCTACCAATGATTTGGATTTGCCAACTTTAACGGTTTTAGAAAACTTTTTATTGAACTTCCAAGGAAGTTTAATTATTGTTTCGCACGACCGTTATTTTATGGATAGAATTGTAGATCACGTTTTAGCTTTCGAAGGCGAAGGAAAAATTAAAGATTTTGTAGGGAATTTTTCGGAATATCGAGAAAGTCGGAAGATGGAAGATGGAAGATGGAAGTCGGAAAACGTCAATCAAAAATCCGAAAACACGAATAATGCAGAATCGAAACTTCCAGCTCCCAGCTTCCAGCTTCCAGCAAAGAAAAAACTTTCTTTCAAAGAACAACGCGAACTGGAAACCATAGAAAAAGAAATGCCAGAATTAGAAAAAAAGCGTGCCGAAATTTTAGAAAAACTCAATAATGAATCTGATTACGAGAAGATTGCAGCACTTTCTGCCGATTTAGAAAAAATTTCTGAACAACTAGAAGAACACGAAATGCGCTGGTTAGAATTGCAAGAAATGATGAGCTAAAATGACTAAAAAACTGTACTTTATTTTCATTATTTTATACACATCTTTGCTTTTATATTGGTTGTTTTTTGGATTTGGTAGAACTCCAAACGTAGAAAAAACGGTACAATTTGTTCCTTTTACTACTATTTACAAAATGTTTACTCAAGTAGATGATTTTAAGTATCTTAGCGTCAATATTATTGGTAATATTGTTGTTTTTATTCCATTTGGGTTTTTAGGAATTGTATTTGAAAAGTTAAAAAAAGCAAAGTTTCTTTTCCCTATTTTTATTTTAGGAATTAGTACTTTAGAGTTTTTACAATTTATTACCAAAAGAGGTTATGCAGAAATAGACGATGTAATTCTGAATACAATGGGTGTTGCTATTGGTTTTTGGGTTGATCGGTTTTTATTAAAATTTCTTAAATTTCATGCGACACTTAATTAAACCGCAAAAGAGACAAAAGAAATACCTAAAAAATAGTTTTTCAAAAGTAAAAAAAGCTAGATATTTTACTTTTTTTTGCTTTTTTATATTTTACAACAAAAAGCTTTTGTCTCTTTTGCGGTTTAATATATTATTTTTTTTTACCCATTCAATTCTTTAGCACGATTTTCGGCAGCAAAGATTCCGTTTTCTACAATTTCTTTTAATGAATTTTCATTAAAAACTTTTAGAGCTGCTTCTGTAGTTCCACCTTTTGAAGCCACTTCTTTCACCAATTCGTCTAGATTTTTATCAGAATTATTGATGAGATGATACGCCCCAATCATCGTTTGTTTTACAAAAAGTTTTGATAGATTTTCGTTAATTCCCATCTTCATTCCTGCCTTAATCATCGCATCTACAAAGTAATAAAAATAAGCAGGTCCGCTTCCACTTAATGCAGTTACCGCATCTAGAAGATTTTCGTCTTCTAAGTAAACTGCTCTGCCAGAACTGTTTAGCAATCTTTCGATTTGTATAATTTGGTTAAAGGTAATGCCTTCTGCTGCGGTGTAACCTGTAATTCCCATACCGATTAGCGTTGGAGAGTTAGGCATAGCTCTCACCACATTTTTATGGTTCAGTAAATCTTGAATTTTCTCGATTTTTACACCAGCCATAATAGAAAGAATAATCTGCTTTTCTTTGAATTTGAATGGCAAATTTTCTGCTACAAAAGGAAAATCCTGAGGTTTTACAGAAACAATAATGAGCTCTGCATCATCTATATTAGCTTCTTCAAAAAAAGAAACTTTTAGTTGGGGGAACTCTTTTTTTATTTTTTCGATTTTTTCTTCACTTCTGATGATGAGTTGCAAGTTCTGTGGTTTTACCAATTCATATTTTAGAAAAGAACGAGAGAACGCCACGCCCATATTTCCAGCTCCGATGATTGCAATTTTCATATTTTTATATTATTTGATGTTGTTTTGATGTTGTTTGAAATGGTTTGATTCCGTTTGGTTTTTTACCTTCCTCTAAAATAATCTCTTAAAACCCTTAATTCGTGAAATTCCATATGAGTCAATTCGCGTTTTAATTCATTAAGGCTTTCATATTGTTCTGGATTCTCTATGAATTTAGTTTTGTAGAAAATCTCAAAATCTTGTATATATTCTTTGGCAATAATTCTTTCTATTTCTAATTGTCCATTTTCTACAAATTTCCCTAAATGCCCAAAAACAGTTTGCACCAAAATGCCTCTCTCTTTTGCAATTTCGCCAATAGATTTACCCTCTTCGAAGAGTTGTAACGTAATGTTTTGGGTAGGAATTTTAACTACTTTTACCGAAATTTTTTCGTCGTTTTTCTGGTCAAAAAGTGGTTTATCTAACAAATGTACGTTTTTTAAATCATTGAGATATTCTTCTAAATCGTCTAGAAAAGTTCTGGTGTCATCATTGTATTGTTTCATTCCTTTTACACCTTTGGTTTCTGCGTAAAAATCTTTAAAAGGTTTGAAAACCTCTTCTTTTACCTTCCCAAAAAAGAAATTAACTGCACCTTCAGCTTTAGATTCTATTTCTTGCCAATTTTCTTGATTTTGAATGAATTTTTTGGTTTTTTGCCAAATGATTTTTTCAAATTTCAGGTAAATTTCAGTCATATTATCCACCGAAGTTTTTAGGGCAAAGTACAATTGAAAGGCATTTTGTTGGTTTACAAATTTACTTTCTTTAGAAGCGTTATTCCAAGTTTCTAGAGATTGTTTCATCCAAGAAGTATCTAAATATCTCAGCACTTTTCGGATGCTATAATCGTACTTTTCAGAATGTAAAATCTCTTCAATTTGATCATTAGCATTGGTAGAATCTTGAAATTGAGCCACTCTTTTGTCGCTAAAAATCACATCACTAGAAATTCTAGATTTCAATACAATTCCTTCTAAAGTTCTGCAACGAGAAAGCGCAACGTACACCTGACCAGAAGCGAAAGATTTACCAGCATCTATCATTAATCTATCAAATGTTAAACCTTGAGATTTATGAATTGTAACTGCCCAGGCCAAACGAATAGGGTATTGTTCGAAACTGCCCAAAACTTCTTCTTTGATGTTTTTTTCGGTATCAAGTGTGTATTTTTTCTGTTCCCAGATTTCTTTTTTTAGTTTGTAATCTTCATCATCACCATCTATTCTTACCCAAATTTCATCCTCATCTAAATCTACTACTTCGGCTAGTTTTCCGTTAAAATATTTTTTTTCTTGAGTAGCATCATTTCTGATGAACATAATCTGCGCTCCAATTTTCAGTTCTAACGTTTCTTCATTCGGGAACTGATTGTCTCTGAAATCGCCTACTACATTTGCCTTATAGAAGTATGATTTACCACCCAATTCATTGAGTTTTTTGGCATTAATATCATCCGAAATTCTGTTATGAGAAGAGAGATAAACGTAGGCTTCTTCTTTTGGTTCAAAATCTGGAATATATCTTTCGTGGAGTTTTTCGTAATGTTCTTTTGATAGATTACCGTCTCTGATTTCGTTGAGAATTTCTAGAAAATCTTCGTCTTTTTGTCTAAAAACTTCAGTTAATTCTATGGTGAGAAGATTGGTTTCTTTGAGCGCAAAAGCATCAAAAAAGAAAGGAGACTGATAATATTTTTTCATAATATATTCATTCTCATCTCTTACCACAGGTGGAAGCTGGTATAAATCTCCTATGAAAAGCATCTGTACACCACCAAATTTATTCGGATTTCTTCTGATGTGTCTCAGAGAAAAATCCATCATATCTAGTACGTCTGCTCGCAGCATAGAAACTTCGTCTATGATGATAATTTCTACCTCGCGAAGTAGTTTTAGTTTATCTTTTCTATAGCGGAAATGCTGCATTAAATCTTGGATGTTCATGGCAAGATTTCCATCTATTCTGTCTAAAGTTGGGATAAAAGTTCTGAGCGGAAACCCAAACATAGAATGAATGGTAACACCACCTGCATTGATGGCAGCAATACCTGTAGGTGCTACTACAATGTGTTTTTTGTGGGTTTTCTTCACGAAATTATTAAGGAAAGTGGTTTTACCTGTTCCTGCTTTTCCGGTGAGAAAGATATTTCGGCTGGTGTTTTCTACGAGATCAAAAAGGTTATTATTCATTCTATTTTCAAAATTAGTGATTTTTTTTGAAGTGATGATTCGATAATGATATGGGAATTTTAGAATTTTTAAGTTAGGAGAATGGAGAACTTTAGAATGATCGTAAATAGAGATGTGTTTGATGCGGTATATTGGCACGCCCCAGATGGAGCCATTGTTGGAGCTCTTTTTATAATTTTTTTGAGAAAATTATAAAAAAGCGACTGGCGAGAGCTGGAAAAGGCGCATAAAAAATCAATTTTAATTTACAAAATCTATTAAAATTAATAGATGATATAAATCATAATGCGTTTTCGAAATTTTGTTTCTAATTTTGCACCTGAGTTTAAGGAAGAATAATTCTTCGAATATTAATCACCTTAATATTTCTTTTTTTTCTTTGGATTTTTCTTATTGGCTGAACTGCTGATGGTTATTGAGACATTGATAATAAGGGTTTTTATGGAATCAAGAAAATCATAGGTAGTTTATCTAAAGTCAAGAAAAATTCAAAATTAGCACACAATGCTATGCTGTTTCCTCTTTTCCACTTCAGTTTACATTCTAAGGGGGCAGCAAAAAGGAAGCCCAGAAAAATATTCTGGGCATTCTTTTTTTTAAAAATGTTTAAAAATGTGAATTGGGTTTATTTTCTTAAAGTGATTTGTTTTTAGTATTCTATGGTAAGATGGATAAAAAAACAAAAAGTTAAATGCGAGATATAAAAAACTTGGAAACGGTATTTAAAACCCTGATTATCAGTTGATAAAAATGTTATTTTATGTTAAACAAGGCATATCGAAACAGGTCTAAATACTTTCCATTTTTAAGGATTTCTTGCTTAAGCTCAGCTTCGAAAACAAAGCCATTTTTCTCTAAAACTTTACCAGAGGCAGGATTGTGATGAAAATGTGAAGCATAAATTTTATTCAGTTTTAATTCTTCGAAACCGAATTTTAGGACTTCTTGTAATGCTTCGGAAACATAGCCATTATTCCAAAAAGATTTCCCGAGCCAATAACCTACTTCGGCTTTATGATGAGCAACATCCAGATGAAGACCAACTGCACCGATTAATTTGAGATTTTCTTTCTCCCGAATTCCGAAAATAAAGGCTTCTTTTTTCTTGAAGCTAAATTCTGCCATCTGAAACCAATAATCTGCATGTTGCTTATGATACGGAAAAGGCAATGTTAAAGTATTTTCAGAAATTTCTGAGGTAGAATTCATCTGAAGAATAACATCTTCTGTATCTGCAACCGTAGGCTGAGAAAGGATAAGTCTGGTTGTGGAAAGTATGGGGAAGGTTTGCATTTTTAGTTTGTTGAAAACTTAATTTTATAATACTTTTCTATTATTTTTAAAAATTTATTCAATTTAGAAATTTCATCTACTGATATATAATTCTTGATATAATAATTGGGTTCTTCAATATAAAAATGCTTTACAATATCATTATTTTTGTAATATATTGAAATATCTCCTGAATCCAAAAATGCCTCTATCTTGCTAATGTTTTTTGATAAATTAGAATCTAATTCAAGAAAATGAGTTTCTTCAATTTCTTTCCAAATCTCATTAGACTTCATAGTTGGAAGATGTTTTTCTTTAACATCTTCATTATATACATTAAAGTAGTATGATGCTTTAGTTCTGCTTTTTTTATTAATTTTCATTATAAAAACATCATAATCTATAGTATTTCCACTATGAGAAACATAAATTCTCAACTCGTTATTTTCTAAAGAATCATTTAATCCTAAATATTTATTTACATAATAATTTTGTGAAAACAGAAAATTTGAAAAAAACAAAAAGAAAAACATTTTTCTCATCTTATCTAAAGTTTTAATTGTCATAATTATGATGTGCTCTGTAAAAATATAGATTTTTATTCTTGTCAATTTTCACTCTTAATGTATCATAATCAAGAGGATCATTATGACTTATGCTGTCTCTAACTCTATTATTTGGATATTTCTTTTTTAGCAATTGATAATCTTTATCAGAGATTTTTAAAATAAAATTTGTTCGATTATATGTTAAATCCCAATCTTCTTTTTGTTTGATAATTTCAAAATCATCAAGTAAATTAAGACGAGTAGAAGATAAATTTTGAGTAATTTCTTCTTTTGTTTTTTGATTGTCTTTAATTAAATCATAAATCAACAAAAATGCCCCAAATAAAATAATACTCAAAAAAGAAAGTGCTAAAAATTTTGCAGTTTTTTTGTAGCCCAATTTATCTGCTCCAAAAACTACAGTTCCCATAAAAAATAATACTCCAAAAAATATTACGAGAAGAATAATACCAATTATTGCTATGCCAAAAATTATCATTATTAGTTTTTATTTAAATTCTATTTCTCTTCTTTATACCAAGAAGAATATTTCACATAATTATTGGCAATTCTATTAATCTCTCCTTCTAACAATTGCTGAGAAACATCTTTTACTTTTTTTGCGGGAACTCCTGCCCAAAGTTCACCTGCTTTTATGTGCGTTCCTTGTGTTACTACAGCTCCTGCTGCTACAATAGAATTGCTTTCTACCACACAATCATCCATCACAATTGCACTCATCCCAATCAAAACATTATCGTGAATGGTACAACCGTGTACACAAGCGTTATGCCCAATAGAAACATTATTCCCAATATTCAGCGGGAATTTTTCATAAGTACAATGCAACATTACATTGTCTTGCACATTTACTTTATTTCCTAGTTTTATGTAATGTACATCTCCTCTAATCACCGCATTATACCAAATGCTGCAATCTCTGCCCATTTCTACATCACCAATAATGACGGCGGTTTCTGCTAAAAAAGTGTTTTCTCCTATTTTGGGAGTTTTTCCTAAAAGTTCTCTTATTAATGCCATTTTATTTATGATTTACAATTTTTTGAATTTCCGACTTTCCAACTTCTAACTTTAAAAATATCTATTATTGAAAAAATCTAACTTCCAACTTCTGACTTCTGACTTCCTTTCTGTATTTTTGTACTCTCAAATTTAAGTAAAAAAATGCGAAAAATATTTATAGAACCTACCGCAAATCCTAATGTTATCAAATTTGTGGCAGATTACACCTTAATTCCTGGTTCGCTAGAGCTAGATAGAACTTCGGATATTTCTGAAATTCCTTTGGCTCAAGAACTTTTTAATTATCCTTTTGTTGCTAAAATTTTTATCTCTGCTAATTTTGTTGCTGTTGCTAAAGAAGACCAAGTAGAGTGGGAACACATTGCAGAAAGTCTTAAAAATGTAATTGAAGACGAACTTTTGGCAAATCCTAGAATTTATAAACAAAAACCACAACAGAGATACGAAATTTTCGCAGAAATGACTCCGAATCCTGCGGTGATGAAATTCGGTGGAAACAGACTTTTACTCGATGGTTTTGTGGAAGTAAAATCTAAAGAAGAAGCAGATGAAGTGCCTTTAGCAAAAGCGCTTTATGATGAATTTAAATTCGTGAAAGAAGTTTTTGTTTCAGAAAATTTTGTTGCTGTAACCAAAGATGATTCTGTGCAATGGCACGAAGTGATGGTTTTGGTAAGAAATGTAGTGGCAGAATTTTTACAAACAGGGAATGCCATCACCAATAAAGCTCCACAAAAACACGAAAATCCTGTGGAACAAATCATCAACAGAGATTATACTGATGATGAACAAAAAATTTCGGATATTTTAACAGAATATATTTCTCCTGCTGTAGAAAACGATGGCGGAAAAATTTCGCTTTTAGAGTACGATGCAGAAAATAAAACTGCAAAAATGCTTTTACAAGGCGCTTGTAGTGGTTGCCCAAGTTCTACCGCAACTTTAAAAGGCGGAATAGAGCAGGTTCTAAGAAATTTTTTGCCAGATTTGGTAGAAAAAGTAGAAGCTGTGAATGGATAAAATGGGATGCGAGATTCGCGATACGAGTTTCGTAATGAAAATTAAAGGAAAATAAAAATTTTGGAAAACAATATAACCCGAAACTCGAAACTCGAAACTCGGAACTCAAAAAAAGGAATACTTCTCGTAAATCTTGGTTCGCCAAAATCCACAAAAGTTGAAGATGTAAAAGAATATCTTGATGAATTCTTGATGGATG
>ERZ650307.404-NODE-404-length-24442-cov-21.460942_pt1 | contig 24442 bp, 21 predicted proteins | sample MGYA00376243_ERZ650307 | MGnify/ENA primary metagenome ERZ650307 (study PRJEB26733, sample SAMN07839242) | wastewater metagenome | biome: urban; feature: artificial channel; material: waste water | place: USA: North Carolina | collected 2016-03-31 ... | reverse complement strand
GGCTGCACAAGATTCGACTATCGGATAGTGCGCGCATCACCCGGTGCGCACAAGGGCAGTGGCAGACAAGGGATGGCGGATTGTGGCCGTTGCACGCAACACCGGACAGCAGCAGACAATCAGCCCGTGCTTGCGCCATAAAAACAGCCCATGTCCGTCTATGCGTACATGGGCCATCCATTCCATCAGTCATTCGGTCATGAGAGGTGGCCACCGGGCCTCACCCTCACACCCAATCCTTCTCCACCAAAAATTCGCTCATCAGCCGCGCTTCGGCGCTGCCGGCTTCGGGTTGCCAGTTGTAGCGCCATTTCACCACGGGCGGCATCGACATCAGGATGGATTCGGTGCGGCCGCCGGATTGCAGGCCGAACAGGGTGCCACGGTCGAACACCAGGTTGAATTCCACATAGCGGCCACGGCGGTAGGCTTGCCAGTCGCGTTCGTGCTCGCCGTAGGGGCGTTGGCAGCGGCGTTCGACGATGGGCAGGTAGGCGGGCACAAAGTGTTCACCCACCGCCTGGGTGAGGGCAAAGCAGTGGTCAAAGCCGCCTTCATTCAGGTCGTCAAAGAAAATCCCGCCCACGCCGCGCGGTTCGTCGCGGTGCTTGAGGTAAAAATAGCGGTCGCACCAGGCTTTGTATTGCGGGTGGTAGTGTTCGCCAAACGGCTGCAGCGCCTGTTGGCAGGTGCGGTGAAAATGCACGGCGTCGTCCACCTCGCCGTAATACGGGGTGAGGTCCATGCCGCCGCCAAACCACCATACCGGCTCCTGGCCTTCGGCGGTGGCGACAAAGTAGCGCACATTCATGTGGGCGGTGGGGGCGTAGGGGTTGCGCGGGTGCAGCACCAGCGACACGCCCATGGCTTCAAAGGCGCGGCCGGCCAGCTCGGGGCGGGCGGCGGTGGCCGAGGGCGGCAGCGCCGGGCCGGTGACGTGCGAGAAATTCACGCCGCCGCGCTCGAACACGCCACCGTTTTCGATCACGCAGGACAGCCCGCCGCCGCCGGTGGGGCGGGTCCAGCCGTCGCGGACAAAAGGCTGGCCGTCAACGGCTTCCAGCGCGGCGACAATCTTGCTTTGCAAGTCCTGTAGCCAGGTTTTGACAAGTTCGGGACGCATGACAGGCTCCAGTCAGGGGGGATTGGGCGGCCATTGTAGCGCGTGGCGGCCCCTGGATCACCGCCGCCAGCGGACCATGCCGGCCAGGCGGGCAACCATCGCCATGCGCCGGGAGCGGCGAGACGGAAATTCACCCACGGCACTTGCTTTTTACCGCACGCCCCTCACACTGCACCGCATTCTGTTGCTGAGAACACATCATGCCGTCTATGCGTATGGCGCCGCGCCGGCGCGGCTGGGTCACCGCCCTGTTGACGGTGCTGGCGGTGCTGCTGTTTGCCCTGGAGCGCCTGATTGTCGATGACTTGCGCGCGCTGGGGCGCTGGCTGGCGCGCCGTGACTGGGTGGCGCGCGCCGAGGCCTGGGTGGGGCGCTTGTCGCCGTATCCGGCCTTGCTGTGCTTTGCGCTGCCGGGGCTGGCGATTTTGCCGGTGAAACTGCTGGCGGTGGCCCTGCTGTCGCAGGGTCATGTGCTGGCGGGGGTGGGGGTGCTGCTGGCGGCCAAGGCGGCAGGCACGCTGGCGGTCACGCGGATTTACCACGCGGCCGAGCCGGCGCTGCTCAGCCTGGCCTGGTTTGCCAGGGTGCGCGCCACGCTATTGCACTGGCGCAAGGTGGTATACGACAGCGTGCGCCAGCAATACGCCTGGCGGCTGGCCCGCGTACAGTGGCGCGCCTGGCGGCACCGGTTGCGCGGCTGGCGCCAGCAGGGAGGCCAGCGCTGGCGACGGCGCTGGGCGGCCATCCGTCGCCGGCTGCGTCAGCTTAACGGCTGAACAAAAACCCGGAATCCCCCACCGACAAATTGCGCACCGGCTCGGAATAGATAAACGGCCCTTTCGGCTCGCCTGGCCCGCTTGGCGGGCGCAGCCGCGCCAGCTGGGCGCGCTGCGGCGGGCTCAGGCTGGCCTGAATGCGGGCAAAGGCCATGCCATAGCGCCAGGACAGGCGGCCATCCAATTCGCCATAGCGGCGCGAGGCCGCCAGCACCTTGGCCTGGTCGGCCGGCTCGCCGTTCAGCAGTTTGCGCAGCTCGCTGGCGATTTGCCGGCGCAGGCGCACAATCTCGGCCAGGTCGGCGCGCTGGGCGGCGGGCAGCTCGGTCAGCGCGCCGCGTTGCTCGGGGGTAAGCAAGGCCAGCAGCGCCTGGCCGCTGTCGCCGGTCAGCGCGGTGCTGATGGCGTAATCCGGGCGGCCGATGGCCGGGGCGGTTTTCATGCCAAAGCCGCCAAAATACATGCCGTGGCGCTCGGGGCAAAAATACACATCCGCCTCCAGCGAGCCGGCCGCCCAGGAGAACATCTCGCTGGCGTAGGTCATCACCAGCACATGCACATCGTGCGAAAACTGGCGCTTGTCCAGCACTTCCGGCGCATTGGGCCAGGTGCGCGAATCGCCAAACTTCATGCGCGCCAGCGCCTGGCGCTGCTGGGCGTCCAGGCTGCGCACAATATGCGCCATCACCTTGGCGCGCTGATAGGCCAGCTTGCCGTCCAGCTCGTACAGCTCGGCGGAGTATTTCATCACCGCCGCCTGCGACAAAGCCCCCGGCCCGGACAACGGCCGGCCGTCCAGCTGCTGGCGAAACGCCTGAATCAAGGGCAAGCGGCGCTCGGCAAAGCGGCGCACCTCGGGCTGTTGCAGCCGCGCCAGCTCAATCAGCAGCGTGCGCTGCTCAGGGGTGAGCAAGGCCAGCATGGCGTGGGCGATGCGGGTGAGAAACGCGCCTTGATGGCCGCCGCTGGCGGTGTCGATGTCGCGCATATACTGAAAGCCAAAATAATCCGACACCTTGCCCGGCGGCAAAAAGGTGTCGCTGGCAAAGTCCCCGGTCAAAAAGGCCAGGCCGCTGAAGGCGATGGTGTGCAGCTGCGCCTGGTCGGACAGCGCCTGCTCCAGCGAATAGCGCTGCGGACCCGGCGCGCCAGGCGGCGGGCCGCCAACCGGGCCGCCCGGCGGCGGCGGCGGCGGTGGGGTTTGCGCCAGGGCGGCAGTGGACAGCAACGAGGACAACAACAGGGCCAGCAGGGTGGGGCGCATGGGCACGCTTTCGGGATTAGTCAGGGCGAATATTTTGCTATCGGCATGCGCACCGCGCGCTTGATGGGCGGATCAGCCGCCAGCGGGCGGCTGGCTGGCGCCCACCGCCCGAAAAAAATCCTCCAGCGTGCGCCCGGCTTGCGGGGTGAAGGTGTCGGCCAGCGGCGTGCAGGCCAGCATGCGGTCGATGCGAAAATTGCGAAACTCATCGCGCGCCTCGCACCAGGCGGCCAGCGTCCAGCTCACCCCCCAAAAAAACAGCCCCAGCGGGCGCACCCGCCGACGGCTGAGCGCGCCATCGGCGCGGCAATAATCCAGCTCGACATACTGGCGCGCGGCAATCGCCCGGCGCAGCGGCGTCAGCCGCGCCACCGGGTAATCGTGCAAATCCGGCACAAACAGCTGCGCCGCCGGCTGGCGCGCGGCGCTGGGCGGCAGCACGGCGTTGATCTTGGCCTGGGCATTGGCCGCCAGCTCGGCCAGCGCCGGGTCGCCCCAGGTGGACACCATGGCCATGCCCAGCCGCAGCGCGGCCAGCTCGTCGGCGCTGAACATCAGCGGCGGCAGGTGATGATGGCGCGACAGCCGGTAGCCGACGCCGGCCTCGCCTTCGATCGGCACGCCGCTGGCCATCAGGTCGCGCACATCGCGGTACACCGTGCGCTCGGAGACTTCCAGCCATTGCGCCAGCTGGGCGGCGGTGACGCAACGCCGCCCGCGCAGATGGTCCACCAGCCGATACAGGCGGTCAGCGCGGCGCATGCTCGGCCTCGTTTGCCGCCAGCCAGCGCGCGGCCTCAGTCAGTTGCTGTTCATCAAACAGCGTCACCCCGGCCGTCGCCAGCGCGGCGGCGGCCACGCCCTGGCCGGCGCGCAGTTGGCCGTCAAACTGGCCGCTGTACACCTGCCGACAGCCGCAGGACGGGCTGCGCGCCTTGAGGATGGCCAGCCGCACGCCGTGTTGTGCGGCCAGCGCGCAGGCAGCGCGGGCGCCGGCGCAAAACGCCGCGCTCAGTTCGTCGCCGCTGGCGGTGCGCACCTGCGCGGCGCCGGCCCACAGCGCATGGCCATCGCCGCCGCACAGCTCGGCCGACGGACGTGGGGTGGGCAGGCCGCCAGCGACTTCCGGGCAGATGGGCAATAGCCGGCCGGCGTCGGCCAGCGCGCGCAGCCAGGGGTGATCCTGGCGGCAGTGCTCGCCGTCGTAGCGCACGGGCGCGCCCAGCAGGCAGGCGCTGATCAGGATGGGGGCGGACATGGCAGGGGCTTTCTTGTGGCGCGGGGTCAACGGCGGCCAGCATACCCGCGCAGCCAGCAGCGACGCAAAAAAACGGCGCACCCAACAGGGCGCGCCGTTTCAGGCTCACGGGGTCACACAGGAAAGATCAAACGGGTGCTCACCAAACTCAGCGCAGCGTGCCTGCCAGGTACACGAGCAGACAGTACACGCAACACGGCTTGGTCAGCAGCGCTTAGCGGTCCAGACCGCCGACCAGCAGGTATTTGATTTCCAGATAATCGTCCATGCCGTAGTGCGAGCCTTCGCGGCCGAGGCCGGATTGCTTGACGCCGCCAAACGGCGCGGCTTCGTTGGAGATAATCCCGGTGTTGATGCCGATCATGCCGTATTCCAGCTGCTCGGCCACCCGCCAGACGCGGCCGATGTCGCGGCTGTAGAAGTAGCTGGCCAGGCCGAATTCGGTGTCATTGGCCATGGCCACCACGTCGGCTTCGGTGTCGAACTTGAACAGCGGGGCCAGCGGGCCGAAGGTTTCTTCCTTGGCCACTTTCATCGCCTGGGTCACGCCGGTGATGATGGTCGGCTCAAAGAAGCTGCCGCCCAGGGCATGGCGCTTGCCGCCGGCCACCAGCTTGCCGCCCTTGGCCAGGGCGTCGGCGATGTGTTCTTCTACTTTGCCGACGGCTTTTTCGTCGATCATCGGGCCTTGGGTGACGCCGGCTTCAAAGCCGTTGCCGACCTTCAGCTGGGCCACGGCGGCGGCGAATTTTTCGGCGAAGGCGTCGTACACGCCAGCCTGCACGTACAGGCGGTTGGCGCAGACGCAGGTTTGCCCGGCGTTGCGGTATTTGGAGATCATCGCGCCTTCAACCGCCGCGTCCAGGTCGGCGTCGTCAAACACGATGAACGGCGCATTGCCACCCAGCTCCATCGACACTTTTTTCACCGTCGGCGCGCACTGGGCAATCAGTTCGCGGCCGATTTCGGTCGAGCCGGTGAACGAGAATTTGCGCACAATCGGGCTGGCGGTCAGCTCGCCGCCAATCGCGGCAGCGGAACCGGTCAGCACGCTGAACACGCCAGCCGGCACGCCAGCACGCTCGGCCAGCACGGCAATCGCCAGCGCCGACAGCGGGGTTTGCGAGGCGGGCTTGACCACAATCGGGCAGCCAGCGGCCAGCGCCGGGCCCGCCTTGCGGGTGATCATGGCGTTGGGGAAGTTCCACGGGGTGACGGCGGCGCACACGCCAATCGGGTCTTTCAGCACCACCACGCGCTTGTCGCCCTGATGGGTGGGGATGGTGTCGCCGTACACGCGCTTGGCTTCTTCGGCGTACCACTCGAAGTAGCTGGCGCCGTAGGCGATTTCGCCCTTGGCTTCGGCCAGCGGCTTGCCTTGTTCGGCGGTGAGGATGGCGGCCAGGTCGTCCTGGGCGGCCATCATCAGTTCAAACCAGCGGCGCAGGATGGCGCTGCGTTCTTTGGCGGTTTTGCGCTTCCAGGCCGGCCAGGCGCGTTCGGCGGCCTCGATGGCGCGACGGGTTTCGGCGGCGCCCATTTTCGGCACGCGCGCCACCAGTTCGCCAGTGGCCGGATTGGTCACATCCAGGGTGGCGCCATTGTCGGCATCCACCCAGGCGCCGTCGATATAGCACTGCTGACGCAGCAGCTCGGGGTCTTTCAGATTCAGCATGTCGGGCTTTCCGGTGATGACAGGCAAACGGCCCACCCAGTGGGTGGGCCGGCGGGCGGCAGAATCAGGCGGCGGCGTGGCGCAGCGCGGCTTCCATGATGCCCATGGCTTCATCGAACACGGCGTCTTCGATGGTCAGCGGGAACAAGAAGCGCATCACGTTGTAGTACATGCCGCAGGTCAGCAGGATCAGGCCGTGTTGCAGCGCGTATTGCTGGGCTTTCTTGGTGAACTCAGCATCCGGGGTGTTGGTGCCCGGCTTCATGAATTCCACTGCCACCATGGCGCCCAGGCCACGGGCTTGGGCGATGTGCGGAATGTCAGCCTTCAGGCTGTCCAGCTTGGCCTTGAGCTTGTCGCCCAGCAGTTGCGCGCGTTCGCACAGCTTGTCTTCGGCGATGACTTCAATCACCGCTTCGGCGGCGGCCAGGGCCAGCGGGCTGCCGGCGTAGGTGCCGCCCAGGCCGCCTGCGGCCGGGGCGTCCATCACTTCGGCGCGGCCGGTGACGGCGGACAGCGGGTAACCGCCAGCCAGCGACTTGGCCATGGTCATCAGGTCGGGGATCACGCCGGTGTGGTCCATGGCGAACATCTTGCCGGTGCGGGCAAAGCCGGATTGCACTTCGTCGGCGATCAGCAGGATGCCGTGTTCGTCACAGATGGCGCGCAGCGCGGCCAAGAAGCTGTTCGGGGTGACATTAAAGCCGCCTTCGCCTTGCACCGGCTCGATGATGATGGCCGCCACGCGCTTGGGGTCGATGTCACACTTGAAAATCTTTTCCAGGCCCTTGAGCGCTTCTTCTTCGCTCACGCCGTGCATCGGGTTCGGGTAGGGGGCGTGGAACACTTCGCCCGGGAAGGGGCCAAAGCCCAGTTTGTACGGGGCCACTTTGCCGGTCAGGCCCAGGGTCATATTGGTGCGACCGTGGTAGCCGCCAAAGAAGGCGATCACGCCCGGACGGCCGGTGTAGCTGCGCGCCACCTTGATGGCGTTTTCCACGGCTTCGGCGCCAGTGGTGAAGAACGCGGTTTTCTTGGCGTGGTCGCCCGGGGTGATGGCGTTGAGTTTTTCCGCCACCGACACATACAGCTCGTAGGGCACAACCTGATAGCAGGTGTGGCTGAATTTCTCGGCTTGGGCGGCCACGGCGGCGGCCACTTTGTCGTTCAGGTGGCCGGTGTTCAGCACGCCAATGCCGCCGGCAAAGTCGATGTAGCGGCGACCTTCGATGTCCCAGAGTTCAGCGTTTTTGGCGCGGTCGATGTAAAAACCGCACATCACGCCGACCCCGCGCGGGGTTGCGGCTTCTTTGCGTTGTTGCAGGCTGGCGTTGGTGGTGGTGCTCATTGTATGGGTTCTCCCGTGCGGCGGCGGCGCCGCCCCGTGTGTTGGGTCAAGACATCATGATGACAACGCGCGCGGCCACCCGGCTCGCGCGTGGGTTCCGGAGCCTTGCTGCTGGCTCATGCCGCCTGTGGCGGTCTACGGATACGCGCCGGCCAACAGGCCGGCGATTCCCTCTACAAAAAAACCGACAAAAACAGTAAAACAACACTGGCTGCCCGGCGTCAGCGGCCCGCCACGATCCGGGCATAATCCTTGGCCCAGGTAGCATAGGGCACACAACGCGGCTGGCTGGCGCAATTGGCCTGTGGCGTGCGCCAGAAGTGCAAATCGGCAAAACGCTTGTGCTGGCTGTCGTCACACACCGACTCACCCGCCGGCCCGCGCAGGGCGCACGCCTGGGCATTGGCCGGATTGGCGCCATACCATTCAGCCACCATGGCCTGCACACGCGGACGCAGGGCATAGGCCATCCACTGATAGGCGCACACCGGGTGTGCGGCCTGACTGTGCAACATCCAGCTGTCCACCCAGCCAGTGGCGCCTTCGCGCGGAATCACTGTCCGCACGCTGATGCCCTGGCGCTGCAAGGCACGCGCCGTATACCCCCAGCCCGTGCTCAACGCCAGAGTCTGCTGGCGAAAATCGTGCACCTGCTGTTCCGGGTCCTGCCAGTATTGCCACACCCAGTTGCGCTGCTGGCGCAACAGCGCCAGCACTTGGGCATACTGGGTGGGCGACAATTCGTATGGATCGACAATACCCAGTGCCGGGCGCTGTTTCATCAGATACAGCGCAGCTTCGGCAATGGCCATCGGCCCACGGTGCATCTGCACACGCCCCTGACTGGGCTGGCCATCAGCCAGGGTTTGCGGCTCAAACACGGCCGACCAGCCCGGCGCCTGCCGAAACTGCCGACTGTCGTACAACAGCATATTGGCGCCCCAGACGAAGGGCACACCATAGGTGGCGCCAGCCACCTGCAAGCCGCTGCCCTGACGCAGGCGTGGCTCGATCTGCTCCCAGCCGGGCACACGCGCCGGATCCAGGGCGGCCACCTTGCGGGCAAAGATCAGACGCAGGCTGGCGTCGCCTGAGGCGCTGACCAGATCAAAGCCTCCCTGATTCATCAGGTTGACCATCTCGTCAGAATTCAATGCCACCCGCACGCTGACCTTGCAGCCGGTTTCCCGTTCAAACGGCGTCACCCAGTCGTAGCGCAGGTCGGTTTGCCCACGCTCGGCATAACCAGGCCAGACAATCAGTTTGAGCAGGCCTTCAGCCGGTTCGGCACGGGCCGCACCACACACACACAGCGCCAGCAGGGCAAGGCCAGCGCATGCATTCCAGTTCATGGCGATCTTTCATGGCTTCACTGGCGCCTACTATCGGGGAATTGCCGGTGGCTGCCAAGCAGGAATGTCCATGGAATCACGCCAGGGCGCGAGCACCAAGCCCGCGCAGCCATCCGGGCGAGGATGAACGTATTTGATTGTAGGCGTGCGTTTAAGAAAATACCACAGGAAATCGCAAAAATTTAAACACTCTGCCGCAGAAGTGTTGAATTTTTTTGACACCCGATCACACACAAGCCCGGCGCTCAGCCGCGCGAGGCCAATCGGGTCGTAGAGGTGCGCAAGTGGGCGCGAAACACGCCTTCACGCAGCGACAGGGACAATTCCAGCCCACACAGCCGTGCGGCGCGGCGGGCAATCGACAAGCCCAGGCCGCTGCCGCTGGCGCTTTGCCCGGCCGGCCGAAAAAACCGCTCGCCCAGGCGCGCCAATGTCTCGGCATCCAGCGTCTCCGGTGCGTCATTGGCCAGCGTCAGCCAGCCTTGGCCGGCGTCTTCCAGCCACACCCGCCCGCCAGCGGGGGTGTAGCGCACGGCGTTATCCACCAGATTACGCAGCAAAACATCTAGCAGGGCCGGATTCACCGGATGCGGCCAGACAGGCAGGCTGTCTGGCCATTCGCAGCGCACATTGCGCGCGGTGGCGTCATCGCTGGCGTCCAGCAAATGCTGACGGGCCAGCGCCACCAGCTCGGCATCGCCAGCCAGCGCCTGCGGGTTGTGATCCAGGCGCGCCAGGGTCAGCAACTGACTCACCAAGCGGGTGGCGCGGTCAATACCGGCCAACACCTGGCCCAAGGCTTTGCGCCGCGCCTCGGGGCCGTTGGCCAGTTGGGCGACCTCCACTTGCACGCGCAGCGCTGCCAGTGGCGTGCGCAGCTCGTGGGCGGCGTCGGCGGTAAAGCGCCGCTCGCTGTCCAGCGCTTCGTCCAAGCGTGCCAGCAAGGCATTCAGGGCGTGAACCAGTGGCGCGATTTCATCCGGCACCTGCCCGGCCGCCAGCGGCGTCAGCCGGGTGGGCTGCTGGCTGGCGATCTGGTCGGTGAGACTGCGCAAAGGACGCAAGCCCTGGCGCACGCCCCACCAGATCCAGCCCAACACCAGCGGCATGGTCAACAGCCAGGGGGTAAGCTGGCCCAGCGCCAGCACCCGCGCCAGGCTGGTGCGCTCTTTAAGCTTTTGGCCCACGGCAATCGATAAATCGCGGGCGCGGTCGTTCAGGTAGTACACCCGCCACACGGTTTTGTCGATTTTCACATCGGCAAAGCCGGTGTAATCCATGCGCGCCGGCAGGGGCGTTTGCCGCACATCACTCAAGCGCAGATGCCCTTGGGCATCACGCAGCTGAAAGGCAAAATCATCAGCATCGATCTCGCCGCCGCTGTGATCATCGTCGAATAGGTCTTTGATTTCTTGTGGGCGATGCGGCAGGATTTCTGCCCCGGCCTGACGGGCGCGCAAATCCACCGAGGCCAGAAACTGGGCAAACAGCACCTGTTCGGTGTCGAAGAGTTCGTTGACTTCGTAGCGTGCAGTCATATAGGCCAGCCCGGCGCTGGCCAGCCACAGCAGCGGCAGGCCCAGCGCCAGCAAGGCCAGCAGGCGACGGTGGATGGAACGGTTCAGCCAGGTGATCAGGCGTCGGAACATGGGGCAGGCTTTCGGCAGGATAAAACACAGGCAGAACCGCAATGATGCCAGCCCCACCCGTGCTCATACCATCACGGCCGACCGCCGGACGTCAGGCGCCCAGTTGATAGCCGACACCGCGATGGGTGCGGATGAATTGTGCGCCCAGCTTTTTGCGCAGGTGGTGGATGTGAACTTCCACGGCGTTGCTGGCGACTTCTTGATTCCAGCCGTAGAGTTTTTCTTCGATTTGCTGGCGCGACAGCACTTTATTGCGGTTATCCAGAAACAGCTCAAGCAGCTGGAATTCTTTACCGGTCAGCTCGATGTCCTGCCCCTGATAACACGCCTTGTGCGGGCCAGGGTCCAGGCTCAGGCCGGCGTATTCCAGCGTTGGGCTGGCGCGGCCATGGGCGCGGCGCACTACGGCGCGCAAGCGCGCCACCAGCTCGCCCAAGGCAAACGGCTTGACCAGATAATCATCCGCCCCGGCGTCCAGCCCCAGGATGCGGTCTTCCACCGTATCGCGGGCGGTGAGCAGCAGCACCGGCAAGGCATTGCCGGCGCGGCGGATTTCGCTTAACAGGTCGAGCCCGGACAGGCGCGGCAGGTTGATGTCCAGCACCATGCCGTCATAATCCACCACTTCCAGCGCCGAGCGCGCCGACACGCCGTCTTTGATCCAGTCCACCGTGAAGCCGGTCTGGCGCAGGCCGGCTTCGACCCCGTCGCCCAGCAAGAGGTCATCTTCTACCAGCAGGATGCGCATGGCGGCCTCCGACGCACCCACCGCCGGATCCGGCGAAAAGCGCGAACAAACAGTCAACAAAAGCTTTCATGCGGGCACTCTACGTGAAACGCAAGCGTCATGACTTGAGGCTGCGCAAGGTTTTGCCATCCTCTGCCACGCCAGATGCCGGGCGGCGACGCGGGCAGAATTGAACAGGGTAGCGCGCCAAGATGAATCACGGCTTAAGACTCAAACGCCGTCCAGCGCATGAGAGGACACATCGTGTACGGCAGCGCAACGCACGTACTGCGGCGGGGTAAGACCGCAGGCTACGCGTGGCACGCGTCCGCACAGCGGCTGTCGGCGTAGAAAACGAAGAAGTGAGAGGCAGGCGACACACGGCGAGACCCGCACACAGGCCCCGCCGCGCCGCTCAGCGAATCTGCCCGATATGCAGCCGCCGCCAAGTGGCGGCCACTTCGTCCACGCTGATGTCGGCCACGGTCTGGCTGGCCGGCTGCAGGATTTTGAACGGCGCGCTGCCGCACGGCGCCCACACCTTGGCGTCGCTGTTGCCAAACAGACACACCATCGGCTTGCCCAGGCCGGCGGCCAGGTGCATGGCGCCGCCGTCGCTGCAAATCACCGACTGACACACCGACAGGCCGCCAATCAGTTGCTCCAGCCGTTCGGTCGGGTAGGGCAACAGCGGCAGGTTGCGCTCCTGGCAGGCGGCGATGATCTCGCGCGCCTTGCGGTCGTCGCCGGGGTGTTGCGGGTGGTCTTCGTCGCCAGGCGACCAGAACAGCATAAAGGCCGCGCCAGTGGCTTTGTTCAGCCGGGCGGCCAGTTCGACAAAGCGCTCGGCCGGCCAGCGCTGGCGGGGTTTGCGCGCGCTGATGTGCAGGCCGATCAGCGGTTTGCGCGGGCCGGGCTCGATATTGGCTTGCACCAGCGCCATGCGCGCGGCGGCGCGTTCTTCGTTGCGGGGAAAGGTGCTGGCCGGCGATAGCTTGCCGCGGCGCAGGCCCAGCGCCGGCAGCAGCTTGAGGATGCGCTCGGCTTCCAGCTGCGGCTTGTTGTCGGCCGGCACGGTGACATCCAGGCCCTTGGTCGGCGCAAAGCCGGCCACCTTGCCGGGCTTGATCATCCGCGCCAGCTTCAGCGCGTGCGCCTGGTCACCGCCCGAGGGCAGCAGCACCAGGTCAAACTGCTTGGCGCGCAGGCTGCGCATCAAGCGCCAGGTGTCCCACCACACGCGCAGTTTCGAGCGTTCGCTGTGCTTGGCCTTGGTGTAGACAAACACATCGTCCAGCACCGGGTTGTCGTGCAGCGCTTCGGCGTTGTAGCTGTTCACCAGCGCCGCCAGATAGGCATTGGGCAAGGCTTCGCGCAGCGCCGAGAACAAAGGCGTGGTGCACACCAGGTCGCCAATATTGTCGCGGCGGATAATCAGCACCCGCTTCACGCAGTGGCTCCAAACAGTTGCGCATACCACGGTGCGGCGATATCCAGCCCTTCGGCCACGCGGTGTGTCGGCGCGTAGCCCAGCAGGCTGGCGGCCTTGCTGATGTCGGCTTGTGAGTGGCGCACGTCGCCGGCGCGAAAATCGCGGTACACCGGCTGGCACTGCGCCGCCTCGGGCCGCCAACGCGCCACTTGCTCGCGGATGGCGGCGTACAGCTCGTTCAGCGTGGTGCGGTCGCCGACGGCGACGTTGAACACTTCGTGGCCCTCGGGCAGCGACGGCGCAGTGGCGGCCAGCAGATTGGCCTGCACGGCGTTGCCGACAAAGCAGAAGTCGCGGCTGGTTTCGCCATCGCCGTTGATGTACACGGTGTCGTTGTTCAGCAGCGCGGCAAACCACATCGGCATCACCGCAGCGTAGGCGCCATTCGGATCCTGGCGCGGGCCAAACACATTGAAGTAGCGCAGGCCCACCGCCGACACGCCGTAGGCGCGGGCAAACACATCGCCGTACAGCTCATTGACGTATTTGGTCACCGCATACGGCGACAGCGGCTTGCCGATTTGCTCTTCCACCTTGGGCAGGCCGGGGTGGTCGCCGTAAGTCGAGCTGGACGCGGCGTAGACAAAGCGCTTGACGCCAGCGTCACGGCTGGCGATCAGCAGGCGCAAAAAGCCGTTGATATTGTTGTCGTGGGTGTTCCACGGGTCGTCCAGCGAGCGCGGCACGCTGCCCAGCGCGGCTTGATGCAGCACGTAGTCCACGCCGTACACTGCGCGCGCGCAGGCGTCGGCGTCGCGAATGTCGCCTTGGATAAAGGTAAAGCGCGCCCAGGCGGCGTCGCCCACCAGCTGGCGCACTTCGTCCAGATTGCCTTGATGGCCGGTGGAAAAATTATCCAGGCCAATCACCGTCTGGCCCAGGCGCAGCAGGGCTTCCAGCAGATTGCTGCCGATAAAGCCGGCGCAGCCGGTCACCAGCCAGGTGCGCGGCTGGGCGCTGAGTTGTTCACGCAGGGTGTCGTAAGCGGTCATGGTCATGCCGCCTCACAGACGCCAGAAGCGCAGGCCGGCGGCCTGGGCGGCGGCTTTGTCCACCACGCCCTTGACGTCGATCAGCACGCGGGCGTCGGGCTTGAGCAGCTTCTGGTAGCCGGGGATGTCCAGCGCGGCAAATTCGCTGTGCGCCACGCAGACAATCACCGCGTCGGCCGGGGCCAATTCGGCAAACGGGGTCAGCGACACGCCGTATTCTTCTTCGGCTTCGTCGTGTTCGGCCTGCGGGTCGCACACTTGCACTTGCACGCCAAATTCGCGCAGTTCCTGAATCACGTCGATCACCCGCGAGTTGCGCAGGTCAGGGCAGTTTTCTTTGAAGGTCAGGCCCAGCACGGTGACCACGCTGCCCGCCACCAGGCTGCCGCCGTGGATCATTTCCTTGATGGCGCGCTGGGCGATGAACTTGCCCATGCTGTCGTTGATGCGCCGGCCAGCCAGGATCACCTGCGGGATGTAACCGAGTTTTTCTGCTTTGTGGGTGAGGTAGTACGGGTCCACGCCGATGCAGTGGCCGCCGACCAGGCCCGGCTTGAACTTGAGGAAGTTCCACTTGGTGCCGGCGGCTTCCAGCACGTCCAGGGTGTCAATGCCCATTTTTTCGAACAGGATGGCCAGTTCGTTCATCAGCGCGATGTTGAGGTCGCGCTGGGTGTTCTCGATCACCTTGGCGGCTTCGGCCACCTTGATCGACGCGGCCTTGTGCACGCCGGCGGTCACCACCGAGGCGTAGACGGCGGCAACGATGTCCAGCGTGGCGGCGTCCTGGCCGGACACCACTTTTTTGATCTTGGTGAAGGTGTGTTCCTTGTCGCCCGGATTGATGCGCTCGGGGCTGTAGCCAACGGTGAAATCTTCACCGCAGCGCAGGCCGGAGAGTTTTTCCAGAATCGGCACGCAGATGTCTTCGGTGACGCCCGGATACACAGTGGATTCATACACCACGATATCGCCTTTTTTCAGCGCGCGCGCCACGGTTTCGCTGGCTTTTTCCACCGGGGTGAGGTCGGGCTGGTGGGCGTCGTCTACCGGGGTGGGCACGGCCACAATGTGAAAATCGGCTTCGCGCAGCACGTCGAATTGGTCGGTGTAGACAATCTGGGCGGCGGCCAGGTCGGCGTCTTCCACTTCGCCAGTGCGGTCGTGGCCGGTTTTCAGTTCGGCAATGCGGGTGGCATTGATGTCAAAGCCGATGGTGCGCGCGTGCTTGCCAAAGGCGACGGCCACCGGCAGGCCCACATAGCCCAGGCCAACCACGGAGATGGTGCGATTGTGTGTCATGCTGAATCATCCTGGCGCAAGCACCGGTTTTGCCAGCGCCACGCCCACTGCGATTGAGAGAAAAAAACAAAAAATCGGGCCGGCGTTAAGGCCGGCGGTGTTGGCGCTATTGTGGCGTGAATCCGCCAGCCACGCCAGTTATGTCATCAGGGTTTTTACTGATCAAAACGGCAGCGGGCAGACCAGCGCCGTGCTGTTCTCGCCATTCACGCCATCGACAAATTGCGCGCCACGCGCCTGCCAGACGCCGTCTACCGCCACCTTGCTATGCTGAAACGCCAAATGTTTGCCCAGTGCGGCCTGCACTTCCAGCGGCGAGCCGCTAAGTTCAATGGCAAACTCGCCCCCCGGCTCGCTCAGGCTGAGCGTGCGCGTCAGCGCGGTGACTTCCACACCGTGCCAGTCGCCACGGGCAGCCACCCCCAGCAGCCAGGTGTCCTCGTTGATGGCCACCCGGTCCGGCGCGGCAAACGCCTCGCGCAGCTCGGCCGGAGCGGCCACCTGCTCGGGCTGGCGCACTTGCGCCGGCTCGCCCTCGCGCTGCCCCAGCGATTGCAGCAATGTCACCAGGGCCGGGCTGGCCTGGCAGGCGCTGGCCACGCTATCCAGCAGGCCATCCAGAGAATGCGCTTGTGCTAAACCACTGAGCATTGCGGCCGATAACAATAAAGTTCGCCATGCGCGCATCACTGGCCTGCCTTGTGCTTGTTGGCCAGGCGCACATAGTGTGCGGCGGAATAGCGCAAAAATTCGCGCTCTTCGGCAGTCAATTCGCGCGCCTGCTTCACCGGCGAGCCCACATACAAATAGCCCGACGCCAGGCGTTTGCCCGGCGGCACCAGGCTGCCGGCGCCGATGATCACATCGGACTCCACCACGGCCTTGTCCAGCACGATAGTGCCCATGCCAACCAGCACGCGGTCGCCAATGGTGCAGCCGTGCAGATTGACATGGTGGCCAATGGTGACATCCTCGCCGATGGTCAGCGGCGCGCCGTTGGGGTCTTTGTCGTTCTTGTGCGATTCGTGCAGCATGCAAAAATCCTGCACATTGCTGCGCGCGCCGATGCGCACCGAATTGACGTCGGCGCGGATCACCGCCATCGGCCACACCGAGCAATCCTCGCCCAGCACGGCATCGCCGATGATCAGCGCGGTGTCGTCAACAAAACAGGATTCGGGCAGCTGCGGGTGGATGCCGTCAAACGGGCGAAGATTGCGTTTCATTCAGAAAGACCCCATATCAAAGCGTGGCGTGAACATTCGCTATCATAACCCGAAGCGCATGACGCCGCGCGCCGCCGCGCCGACCGGCGCGGCAATTGTGCCAAACGACTGATTTATTGAAGGATGCCTGAGGATGGATAACCCGCTGCTCGACTTTACCGCACTGCCCCGCTTTGCCGATGTCCGTCCCGACCATATCACCCCGGCGGTGGACCAGGTGCTGGCGAATGCCCGCGCCGTGGTGGCCGCCGTCACCCAGCCCGACACCCCGGTCAGTTGGGACGCCCTGATGGCGCCGCTGGCCGACGCCACCGAAAAAATCAGCTGGGTGTGGGACCCAGTGTCGCACCTGAACGCCGTGGTCAACACCCCGGAGCTGCGCGAGGCCTACAACAGCAATCTGGCCAAACTGTCCGAGTTTTACACCGAGCTTGGGCAAAACCTGGCGCTGTTCGCCAAGGTCAAGGCGCTGGCCGCCAGCGCCGACTACGCCGGGCTGAGCGCGGCGCGCCGCCAGATCATCGAGCACCAGCTGCGCGACTTCCGCCTGTCGGGCGCCGAATTGCCCGACGCCGAAAAAACCCGCTTTGCCGAGATTCAGGCGCGGCTGTCCGAATTGTCGGCGCGCTTTAGCCAGAATGTGCTGGACGCCACCGACGGCTTTGCCCGCTATATCGACGACGTGGCCGAGCTGGATGGCCTGCCGGATGATGTGCTGGAGATGATGCGCGCCGCCGCCGAAGCCGACGGCAAGCCCGGCTACAAGCTCAAGCTGCACTTTCCGTTTTATTTCCCGGTGATGCAGTACGCCAATCACCGCACGCTGCGCGAATCGATGTACCGCGACAACGTCACCCGCGCCTCCGAGTTTGGCCCGGCCGAGCTGGACAACACGCTGTTGATCAGCGAAATCCTGGCGCTGCGCGCCGAAGAAGCCAGCCTGCTGGGCTTTGAGAATTACGCCCAAGTGTCGCTGGCGCCCAAGATGGCCGACAGCCCCAGCCAGGTGATTGGCTTTTTGCGCGACATGGCCGCGCGCGCCAAGCCGTTTGCCGAGCGCGACCGCGCCGAGCTGGAAGCCTTTGCCCGCGAAGAGCTGGATCTGGACGAGCTGCACGCCTGGGATCTGGCCTGGGCCAGCGAAAAACTGCGCGTGGCGCGCTATGACTTTTCGGAACAAGAAGTCAAAGCCTACTTCAGCGAGGCGCGCGTGCTGGACGGCCTGTTTGGCATCATCGGCAAGCTGTTTGGCGTGACCATCGAGCCGACGCCGGCCACGCTGTGGCACGCCGACGCGCGCTTTTGGACGGTGCGCCGCCATGGCCAGCCGGTGGCGCAGTTCTACACCGATCTGTACGCCCGCGAAGGCAAGCGCGGCGGCGCCTGGATGGCCGACATCCGCGCCCGCCGCCAGCTGGCCGACGGCAGCGTGCAAATCCCGGTGGCGCTGCTGACCTGCAACTTCACCGCCCCGGTGGGCGACAAGCCGGCCTTGTTCACCCACGACGAAGTCATCACCCTGTTCCATGAGTTTGGTCACGGCCTGCACCATATGCTGACCGAGGTGGACGAGCTGGGCGTGTCCGGCATCAATGGCGTGGAATGGGATGCCGTCGAGCTGCCCAGCCAGTTTATGGAGAACTTCTGCTGGGAGTGGGACGTGCTGTCGCACATGACCGCCCATGTGGACAGCGGCGAGCCGCTGCCGCACGAGCTGTTCGACAAGATGCTGGCGGCCAAGAATTTCCAGTCCGGCATGATGACCGTGCGTCAGGTGGAGTTCGGCCTGTTTGACATGCTGTTGCACGCCGAGCTGCAAGCCAAGGGCGAGTTTATGGCGGTGCTGGAGGCGGTGCGCGCCGAAGTGGCGGTCAACCCGACCCCGGCTTACAACCGCATGGCGCACACCTTCAGCCATATCTTTGCCGGCGGCTACGCGGCGGGCTACTACAGCTACAAGTGGGCGGAAGTGCTGTCGGCCGACGCCTACGCGGCGTTTGAAGAAACCGGCCACGCCAACCCGGCGGTGGGCGAGGCCTTCCGCCGCGAGATTCTGGCCGTGGGCGGCTCGCGCCCGGCGATTGAGTCTTTCCGCGCCTTCCGCGGCCGCGACCCGCAAATCGACGCCCTGCTGCGCCACAGCGGCCTGGTCGCCGAGCAGGCATAAGGCGGCCATCAGGCCGCGTGGCGATGTGGGCGCACCAGAAACCGGGGCGCCCACTTTCTATCCATCGACAGGCGCACCTGGTGGCGCAAGGCGCCTTCCTTGCCTGTGCCTACCGAGGTTTTTGTCTCTGGCAACGCGACGCGCCCCTTGAGGGTCACGCGTGCCGACTGCGACATGTTGCCCCCGGAGCAGGAAACGGCTTCAGGCGCGGGCGCGCCGGGGCGTGTGCTCACGGGCGGCATGCAGCGTGCCGACGGTTTCACGAATCACGTCCACCACCTGCTCGCGAAACCAGCGGCCTTCTTCGCCGTGGTGGGCGCGGTCGTGCCACAGCAGATAAAAGCGCACCTTGGGAAACTCCAGCGGCGATTCAGCCATGCACAGCTCGCCCAGCGAACAGCAATGTTCGGCGAACAAGCGCGGCGCCGAGAACAAAATATCGTTTTGCAGCAGCACATACGGCGCCAGGCTGAAGTAGGGCACGCTGGCCACTACCTTGCGCTTGAGCCGCTCGCGCGCCAATTGCAGGTCGATCACCCCACGCTGGCCAACGGCATACGGGGTGGGCACCAGATGGTCGGCGTCCAGATAGTCTTGCGGGGTCAGCGCCCGGCCAGCCAGCGGGTGGCTTTTGCGCATCAGGCACACCACATCGTCCTCAAACAGCGGCGCCAGGCGCAGATGCTCGGGCGGGTTGGGCCAGTTGCCAATCACCACGTCCAGCTCGCCGGATTCCAGCGCGCGGGCGTAGTCGTGATCTGGGCCAAACGAGTGCAGCGCCACCTGGGCGTGTGGCGCCAGCGCGCGCAGACGCGCCACCAGCCGGCCAATCAGAATGGCGTTGAGGTAATCCGGGGTGGCGATATTGAACACCCGTTGGGAGACGGCCGGGTCAAAGCGTTGCTGGCGCACGCCAATGGCTTCGATATGCGCCAGCGCCTCTTTGACCGGCTCCAGCAGCGCCTGGCCGCGTTCGGTGGGGGTCATGCCGTTGCGGCTGCGCACCAGCAGCGGATCACCGGTGATGTCGCGCAGGCGGCGCAGTGCGGTGCTGACTGCCGGTTGTGACTGATTCAGCCGGCGCGCGGCGTTAGAGACACTGCATTCGGTGAGCAGGGCGTGCAGCACCTGCAAGAGATGCACGTCGATGGATTCCCAGGAGCAGCTGACGGCCATGTTTCCCTCGTGTGGCGCTAATTCGGACGTCTGGGACAAGCAATAAGCGGGCCTTGTCTTTGGGCGCGGGCGGGCGTAACCGCTCACCAAACCTTCCGGACGTCGTTGCGCTGCTTGTATTGGCTGCGGCCGCACGCCTTACCAGAATCGCGGCGCGGGGTTGTGTGAGCGACGCTTAGCCCAGCAGCACGGCGCGCGGCTGGCGGGCCTGGCTGATGCGTTCGGCTACCGCGCCGATGTCGTATTCGGCCATCCAGCGCTCCAGCTCGGCAGCCGGCATGGATTTGGCCAGCCACCAGCCTTGCACATAGCCGCAACCCTTGGCCGCCAGGAAGGCAAACTGGGCGTCGGTTTCCACGCCTTCGGCCACCACGCTCAGGCCCAGCGAATGCGCCATGGCCAGGATGGCCTCGACAATCGGCGCGGCGTGCGGGTCGGTTTCCAGATCTTTGACAAACGAGCGGTCGATTTTCAGCTCGCCAATCGGCAGGTGACGCAGATAGGCCAAGCTGGAGTAACCGGTGCCAAAGTCGTCGATGGAGAGTTGCACGCCCAGCTCGTCAAATTCGCGCAGGGTGTCGAGCATGGCGTCGATGTTTTCCATCAGCGCGCTTTCAGTCAGCTCCAGCTCCAGAAAAGCGGCCTCTACGCCGGATTGCGCCAGCGCCTGATACACATCGTTGAACAGCCCGGCGTGGCGCAGTTGCAGGGCAGACAGGTTCACCGCCACGGTCAGCGGCAGATCGCGGGCGTGCCAGTCGGCCATCTGCCGGCAGGCTTCTTTCAGCACCCATTGGCCAATCGGCTGGATCAGGCCGGTTTCTTCGGCCAGCGGAATGAATTTGGCGGGTGAAATCCAGCCCAGTGTCGGGTGACGCCAGCGCAACAGGGCTTCCACAGCGCTGACTTCCCGAGTGTCCAGATTCAGTTGCGGCTGATATTCCAGCAAGAGGTCGCCGCGCTCGATGGCGCGGCGCAGGTCTTGCTCCAGCGCGTGGCGTTCTTCTTCGCCTTCCTGCATGTTCGGGTCGTAGCACAGCGCGCGGCTGCCGCCGGTGCGTTTGGCCTGGCTCATGGCCAGCTCGGCGTGCTTGAGCAGGCGCGAGGCGCTCAGGCCGTGTTCGGGATAGCAGCTGACCCCGACCGAGGCGGCAATTGACAGCTCGTAAGGGCCTACCCGGTATGGCTGGGCCAGCATGCCCACCATCATTTGCCCCAGCTGCTCGGCTTCGCCAGCGGAAACGTCCGGGGCAAACAGGATAAATTCATCTGCCGATTGCCGCGCCACCACCGCCAGTTCGCCCATCACTTCGGTAATGCGTTCGGCTACCCGGCGCAGCAGATCGTCGCCGACTTTATGGCCCATCATGTCGTTGATCGGCTTGAAGCGGTCCAGATCGACAAACATCACCGCCAGCTGGCTGTCCGGGGCGGCGCTGTCCAGCCGCGCCTCCAGCCCTTGCATAAAGGCAAAGCGGTTGGCCAGGCCGGTGAGTTCGTCGTGTTCGGCCAGATAGCGCATGCGCTGCTCAGTGGCGATGCGCTCGCTGATGTCGGAGAACAGGGCGATATAGTGGCTGACCTGGCCATCATCGCCCAGCGCGGGTGCGCAGGACAGCCACACCGGGAAGGTTTCGCCATTGCCCCGGCTCATCCAGTGCTCACCCTGCCAGCGGCCATCGCGTTGCAGGGCATTGAGCATGGCGCTGTTGCGCGGGTCGCGGCCGCGCTCGAAGGCAGGCAGCACGCTGCCGGCCAGCGTCACCGTATCCTGGCCGGTATGCTGCACAAAGGCCGGATTGACCATGCACACCCGGAAATCCGGATCGGTGACCAAAATGGCCTCGGAGCTGCTGTCGTACACGGCGGCGGCCAGCCGCTGCTCGATGGCCGCTTGCTTGCGCTCGGATAAATCGCGCAGCAGGCACCAGCCGCCGCGCCGCACGCCCCGGCTGTCGGCCAGACGCATGCATTTGGTTGCCACGGCCGCTGGCTCGCCGGCAACGGTAAGCAGCTTGAGTTCGAATTCGTCGGTGTAGCCACGGCTTTCCAGCTGTTCACGCATCGGGCCGTTCCAGTCGGCGCGGCTGTCGTCATCCAGCAGGCGATGAAATGCCCGCCCCACCAGCACATCCTGGCTCAGCCCGGCCAGCCGCCGGAAGGTGGGATTGGCGTCCACCACATCGCCCATTTCGTCGATCAGCACAATGCCGTCCAGGCTGGATTCAAACAGGGCACGGTAGCGAGCCGAGGATTCCGCCATGGCCATTTGCTGGGCAGCCAGTTCGCGCTGGTGGGTGGCCAACTGACCGGCCATGTCGTCCACTGCATGCGCCACTTGCGCCAGCTCGTCACGGCCGGGCAGCGCCAGCCGGGTGGACAAATCGCCATCGCGCAGGCGGCCAATGCCGGTCAGCAGGCGCTGGATGCGGCGATTGAAAGAAAAATGGAACAGCAAATAAATCACACTGGCCATCAGGGCAATGGCCAGCCAGTCGGTGAGCGCCGACAGCAGGGAATCCCGCCCGGCCATCTGCTTGGCGCGCTCCAGATCGTAAAGCATCAGCAATACGCCTACCTGGCTGGAGCGCAGCTCGCCGGGTTCTGGGGCAAACAGCAGGCGGGTTTGCGCCACCACCCAGCGGCCACCGGGCGCCAGCCGGATGCGGCTGACGTCAGAAGTGCGGGCATAGCTCAATGCCTCGGGCAGCGCGCCGGGCACTTGCGAGAAAGGCGAGCCCACCCACTCGAAGCGGTTGGCGGCACGCACCACACCGTCGCCATCCACCACCAGCAGCATGCGCACGTCGGCGTCGGCGCTGGCCATGGATACCATGTGCTGCACGGCGGGCAAATCGTCGGTCAGCAGGCTGTCGGCAATCAGGCCGTGCAGTTGATCCAGTTTTTGGGTGACTTGCCCGATGGCCTGCTGTTCGATGCGTTGTCGGCCCTGATAAAGATTGTGTCCCACCGTCAACGCCAACGTGCCGGTCAGCATGACCAGCAGCGTCAGCGGCAGCGCCAGCCGCAGCGAGAAGCGGTGAAACACATTCATCCTGGCAAATCCTCGACAATCCTGCTATCTAGATGGTTGACCGGCTCAAGTGGCCGGTTGATCAGGCCCAGCTCGCGCATCCCCAGGCTCAGCCGGCCAAATACCGGCGCCAGCCCGGGATGTGCGCCCAGCAAGGCGCTACGGTTGCGGGTGATGTCTTGAAACTCCAGCAGGCCCAGCGCCTCGTTCAGCATGCGTGGCGACAGCTTTTGCCGGTGGGCCATGGTCAGCATGGCCTGCGGCTGCCGATCGGCTACGCGGCCAACGCCGTCAAACCAGGCCAGCGCCAGCGCCTGCAAGGCCTTGCCATGCTGCTTATGCTGCTCTTCGCGGTACACCAGCACATCGACAATCTCGCCGGGCATGGCACGACTGTCGAACAATACCTCTCCACCGCGCTCGCGCAGATGCGCCAGCACCGGATAAAACGTCACCACGGCATCCACTTCGGCACGAGAAAACGCGCTTTCGTGTTGATCCAGCGGGGTAGGGACGATGCGGACGTCGTGCACCGACAAATCAGCACGTTGCAGCGCTCTCCCCAGCAAATACGCGCCAACCGCCAGGCTTTCCACCCCGATGGTTCGCCCCTTGAGTTCGCTCAGCCTGCGGATGCCCGGGCGCGCCACCAGCGCATCCGCACCATCCGAGGTATCCAGCACCAGGCCAATGCGCAGGCTGTTGTCGTTTTCGGCCAGACTGATGGCTTCATCCAGCGTGACGGCGGCGGCTTCGATGGCCCGGCTGCGAAAGGCGCTGAGCACCTCGCTGGCTGAAGCATATTCCACCAGCCGAACGTTCTCGGGCAGGCTGCCAGCCTGACGTGCCACATAAAAGGGCTCATAGCCCAGCCAGATATTGGTGCCCACCCGTAGCGGCGCTTCGCCGCCAGGGGCGCAGGCCACACACAGCAGACACAGGCACAGCAACAGCCAGCCGCGCAGGGGTTGCAACATGAGAGGAGCGCCAATCGCAGTGTAGTCTGCGGGATTCTACTGTAGTCTTTGGCCGAATTTCCAATATTTAAGCCAGTTTGGCGTGCAGGGGTCCACACATTTCATGCAGTATGAGTGCCTTGCCGCGCACGGCATCCATCCAGACGCCAGGCCGGCCACGCGGGCCGGATGCATCCGGCCAGTGGCCTAACGCTGGCGCCGCCCCCAGCGCCACAGCCGCCAGCCCAGCAACACCGCCAGCGCCAGCGCGTACAGCAGCGGCTGGGTGAGGTCTTTTTTCACCAGCCAAAAATAATGCAGCACCGCCAGCGCCGCCGCCGGATACACCAGCTGGTGCAACTGCCCCCAGCGCCGCTTGAGCCGGCGCATCCAGCCATCGGTCGAGGTGATGGCCAGCGGAAGCAGCAGCATAAACGCCGCCATGCCAGCGGTGACAAACGGGCGCTTGAGCACATCGCGCCAGATCGCCGCCGCCTCCAGCCCCTGATCCAGCCAGACATACAATACGAAATGCGCCACGGCATAGGCAAAAGTCGATAACCCCAACAGACGACGCACACGCAGCCACGCCGCCCAGCCGCTGAGCTGCCGCAAGGGGCTGACCGTCAACGTCGCCAACAACCCCACCAGCGCCCACGTGCCCGTGCTTCGGGTCAGAAACTCCACCGGGTTCACCGCCTGCGGCAAGCGCCACCACAGCGACACCGCCGGCAGCGCGCCCCCCACCGCCACCGTCGCCTTCAGCGCCCAAACACGCCAATCACGCGCCGCCATCAAAAAAACTTCCGCAAATCCATGCCGCGATACAGCCCCGCCACCTGCTCGGCGTAGCCATTGAACATCAGCGTTTTGCGCTTGAGAAACTCGCCAATCCGCCGCTCGCTGGCCTGGCTCCAGCGTGGAT
>ERZ650307.395-NODE-395-length-24664-cov-5.275672_pt1 | contig 24664 bp, 27 predicted proteins | sample MGYA00376243_ERZ650307 | MGnify/ENA primary metagenome ERZ650307 (study PRJEB26733, sample SAMN07839242) | wastewater metagenome | biome: urban; feature: artificial channel; material: waste water | place: USA: North Carolina | collected 2016-03-31 ... | reverse complement strand
TTCCGATCTCGAGGCCGAACTGCTGGCCGGCCGTCCGGTGCCCGGCTACAAGCTGGTCGAAGGCCGGCGCGGTGCCCGCCGCTGGTCCGACGACAAGGAAGTCGAAGCCACCATGAAGTCCATGCGCATGAAGCTGGAAGAAATGTACGACTTCTCGCTGATTTCGCCGACCACCGCCGACAAGCTGCACAGGCTGGGCATCATGACCGTCGCCGACCTGGCCAACACCCCGGCCGGCACCCTGCGGCGCGCCTTCGGCCGGGCGTTCGATATAGGCCAACGTATCGGGGTTCATGCGGCTTCCTCCAATGCTTCCTTGCCGTCGAAGCGGTACTTCCAGAACCAACGCTTTGCCCCGTTGGGCGTGACTTCCAGGTAGAGCCCGCCAGCGTCAGTAAGACGAACATGCGGCTTGTCCACGGGGCAGGTCGCAGCTTTGCAGGTGATTTCAGTCAGCATGGGGGAACAAAACTCCAGGGATGGGGGCAAATTTGCCCTGTTCCCCCGGTTTGTACCCCCAAACGTGCTGCGCTACAATGGCGTTTTATGACTGCACTTGACGGCGTAAATTGGCCTAAGTGGTTGATTTTGTTGGGTTTTTGACTGTTTATGACTGCTCTTGAAAGTCATAAATGGAGCGGGTGAAGGGAATCGAACCCTCGTGACCAGCTTGGAAGGCTGGGGCTCTACCATTGAGCTACACCCGCATATGGTCGGAGCAGCAGGATTCGAACCTGCGACCCCCTGGTCCCAAGCCAGGTGCGCTACCAAACTGCGCTATGCCCCGTGAACAAAAAGCCGTCCAAAATGCCGGCTAGTAACTGGATTATGTTAAATTTTTGTCGTATAAAAAAAATGGTCGGGACGACAGGATTTGAACCTGCGACCTCCTGGTCCCGAACCAGGCGCGCTACCAAACTGCGCTACGTCCCGTAACAACATTGATAGTATAACACAGCGATACATGTCGCGCAAGTACTTTTTCAAAAAATTTTTACTTTTTGATTCAAAAGTTTATTTTTTCATAAAAATATAGGAACAGTCCCTTTTATAGTACAGATATAGCGGTGCAAATTATGATTTCAGAAGACAATATGGTATTATCAACTCAAAGAAAGAACGTGTGTATTGTTCGAGTGTACAATTGATTTTAAGGAGAGATTAACATGAGTTTTAAAATTTGTAATCATTGCGGTAGCCGATTAGATGCCAATGACAATTACTGTCCGAAATGCGGAACTCAATATCAAGCGACTACCAACACCCCACAACCTACAGAGGTGGAATATCAAGTAGAGCAAGAACGCAAAAATAAAGGATGGCTATCAAGCTTTATCGGATTTAAGGGCCGACTTCCTAGAAGTATTTTTCTTAAGGTTATCTTAGGCTATATTCTTACTTGGGCCATCGTTCTCGGAGTTTTAATGTTTTTAGCATACTTGGAAGTAAACCATAAAACCCGTATTATTCCCTATTCGGTCGCAATGGGCTTTGTAAAAATACTTGGTCTTACAACAATCTTTTCATTACTCGGTATATCCGCACAAAGAATGCACGATCTCAATTATTCAGCTTGGTATTTAGTTGGCTATTATATACTACTAGGTTTCCTATCCTCGTTCCATTTAGGAAATATCTTAGGAATAGCCGCCCTATTACCTTATCTAGTATTTGCCTTTAAAGATTCATATCCGTATGAAAACAAATGGGGCAAGCCGTTTAAGTCGTAAGCACTAACGCATTGGCATAAATTGACCCACCTGCTACACCGTCATATAATAACAGTATATTATCAGGTGTGTTTTCAGTTAGTGTGATTAGTGAGGGGATTCGTATGAAGTGTGGTAACTGCGGTAAAACTATTCCTAACGACAGTAAATTCTGTCCCTTTTGCGGTGTTAAACTCGTTACCGCAGCGCCACAACCTCAGAAGCAGGCTCCTGCGCCTAAGCAAGCTGCATCAACCTCAGCAAAACGAGCAAATAGCCGAATGCCGCAAGCACAACGAGACGAAAAATTAGCTGCTATTAATACACGATCTACACAATTTCGTCAGCAACCTGCCGTAAAAGAAAAACGAGGTTGCTTAAGTGGCTGTTTACTATATATCGTCGTTATCGTTCTAGGCTACTTTTTGATTAAAGGCGCCGTAGATGTAATTTTTTACTTCAAAGCTGCCTCTGACTATAAAGAGGCCATCGTATTAGCAAAACAAGGCGAATGGAGTAAAGTCAGTTATAAGCTTTTTTACGACCAACACGAAGACGAAAAGTACCAAGTCTTATTCAACTATGCGCGTGCTCAAGAATACTATGCCAAAGGCGAAGGCGCTATGGCAATCTATTGTTTAAAACAAATTCCTGACAGCTACAATGGTGAATTTGCATCGGAAATTCGACAATTCAAAAATACCATTTATCCCTTTGAGAAACAGTATAATGAACAATTCAACAAAAAATACGGTGCCATAAAATAATCTACCGAAAGGAGGTCATCTATGTCCGACAAATACGTCACGCTCGGCAAGTTTATATCACTCATACTTCGTCACAAGCCGCAGGTCGCCGGTCTTACGTTGGACGAACACGGCTGGGCCAATGTTGATGAGCTATTGGCCGGCGTCAACAAGAAACATCCTATGACGATGGCCGATTTGGAATACGTCGTAGCCAATAACAACAAAAAACGGTTCTCTTTCAACGAAGACAAAACTAAAATTCGTGCCAACCAAGGTCATTCTATCAACGTTGACGTTGAACTTGAGGAAGCGGAACCGCCGGCAGTGCTATATCACGGCACCGGAGAAAAGCACGTAGCATCAATTCTAGAACAAGGCCTAAAGCCTATGACGCGATTGTACGTCCATCTGTCCAAAGATATAGAAACTGCTAAGAATGTCGGTTCGCGTCATGGTAAGCCGGTAATCTTTACAGTGGATTGTGCGGCCATGCGGCGAGATGGATATGTATTTTATTTATCCAAAAACGGGGTATGGCTTACTAAAAGCGTACCCTCCCACTATATTCACTTATAAAAAGATAGTCGAAAGGAGTGTGTGTTATGAAATATCTCAAATCGTTTCTACTCTTACTTGTGTTGTTGTGTTTTTCAGGTTTCGTATCCGCAGCGGGTCTTCAAGGTCACAAATTACCAATATCATATCTAACTGTATTAGGTGCCCCACTTGGCAGTACCCGTGAGGCAGTGGTTAACAGTTTAGGCCAGCCTAACTCCGAAAAGGTATATCCCGGTAAGTTTGGTATGTATCACGAGCTAAAATACGGTGGTACGACGTTTATTTTCATTAGTCCGTACCCTCATGGCGAAGACATTCCGTGTTTGAGTCGTATCATATTGACTAATCGTGATGCTACTATCGTGGGTAATGTTGCAGTTGGTGACCCTATCGAAGCTGTGGATCCACTCTTTTCATTCCAACCAGACCGCATTAGTCGCGATGATAATGACTACTACCATGTATATCTCTTTTACGGCCAGTATCTTCCGTATTCCGACCAACAAACAGGTATCTTATTCGATACTCACAAGAATAAAAAAGGAAAATATATTATCAACAAGATTATCATCATGAGCACCTAAGCACTAAGGCCCCTATGCAACCGAACGCTGCACAGGGGCCTTTCATTTCACCCGTATTCTCTTAGTTGTATTTCTGACCGGGATGTTTCTTCTGCCAAACCTTAACGGTTCTGATATCATCGGGGTCTTCGTCGTCAATGTCGTCCCCCGGCTGGATGTCAATGTTCACTTCTTCGACAGGCATAGAATAGATTTTCTCAATCAGATCCATGAAATGCATCGCGGTTTCACTGCGCGGCGGAGCCACGGCATGCATGCGCCATGCCGGAATTTCATTATTACTATCGTAGAGCAGATTCACTTCAGCCGGCGTGTAGCCACAGAGGCACCACCAGCGCGACTTCTCATAGCACTCAATCATGATGCCATACATTTCTTCGGGGTTGCGCGGAACGCCAAGCTTTCTCAACGTATAATTGATGTGCTGGAACGCTTCCGGAACGCCGGCATGACATTCCAAAATCATGCGTTCGAGCAGTTTTTCCGGCGTCGGGCGATTTGCTTTCGGCGGCAATGACCCATCTTCCAGCAGTTTCTTGTCGGTGTCAAAGTGCGGCAATAACCGATAGTCTTCACTCAAAGGCGTGCCGTCCGGTAACTGCAGGTTATCCAGGTACTCCTTCAGTTCCTCCATTTGAATCGCATGAGGCAAGATGTCAGCCAAATTTTCTTCCGCAAAAAACGCCACTGACGTGAACACGTCAACTTGATTGTAGTCCAACATCTTCACGAGGCGGAACTTGCCGGAACCACGTCCAATCAAGCGTTCATTGAGGATGAGCCGCTGATTGACCGGTTCCGTCGATTTGCCGCCATAGATGTCCGCCTCTTCCGCAATGTAGTACGGCAGCTCCATGCGGCGTGCGATATCAGAAAACTGATAAAATTCCTCCCTCGAGACGGGTAATTTCACAATGGTGGCCACTTCCCACGCATCTTCCAACGAAATCAGCCCATACATGTCGGCGCAGAGCTGGTAGTGATCGAGGATGATCTCCGCTGTTTTCGGATCCCAGTTGTCGAGCATCTTCCGAATTCGTTTATCTGATAAAGGTTTTGGGTAAGGCATAATACTCTTCCTTTCCTGACAGATTATATTTCTACTTTATTATAACATCAAATCTCTTTAAGAACACCTTCGCTTTGCCTGCCTTTGCTATTTCGTTGGCGTCCCCTTTCCACGGCCGTGTACAATCTCGATGGCACGACTCCCTCTGAAATAAAAACTCTCCAGCCGACGTTCATCCAATCTGAGCAGAACATCCACGTCGTGTACAACAGCGTGTACGGTAGCCCGTCGTATAACTCCGCGCTGTATGTGTATGGGAAGTTGTATTTGAATAAATAAGGATATAAATTAAGGCCCGCGCCATTCCGACGCGGGCCTCTTTGCATTCTATTAACTTCTTTTACCAATCCAAGTCTATTGATTGATTCTCTTCTAGCTTCCAAATTTGCTCATCTTTAAAGCTCGGCAACTTCCCATCTAAAAAGTCAAAAGACAGTTGTAATGTCAATTCATAAGGTAATCCGGTAGATATGTATTGCCATAGATAACCAGAGTTTTCAAAGCAAAATTCCGTAATATACAGCTGATCTAAAGATATTTTAACGTCTTTACTATCATCATAAGGACGAGTACGCATAAATACACAATTTGCAAAGGGCTCACTCTTTTGCAATTTAATCCAATTTTCGCCATACAGGTCAGGAGTAAGAGCCGTCACACGCTCTATTATTGTTTTCAGACTTGGAGAATCATGCCTCCATTTTCTGCCATCTATACAATATGTTAACACAAAGCCAGTGTCAGGCTTTTCTACAATAAACCGTTCATAATAATCATTGTCTAAGTAAAAATCATACGAAGGTTTTAATTTTCTCCCCAATTTTGGAAATACTTCATTGCCTCTAATAATTTCACCTGCAAGCTTGCCTATCGAGAATTTTATTCGACAAATAGGATGATTTGAATCAACAATATCCCGTACTACCTTTAACCCTTTTTCTTTATCCTGTACTACACCAAACCCGTAATAATAACAATACGCTTCATAAAACCTGCTTGCCTCGTCACCCGCTTTACTACCTATTTCAAAATAATTAAAAACAAGGCTATCTATGACAGCTCTAGTGTGCGGCGATAAATTAAGGCGACTATCCCACAACTCTAGTACTCTTGCCATGGCTGATGATGGCTCCTCATCCAATTGCGTTTGATATTCATCCAGTATAGACCAACATTTAAGACGTTCAATTTCCTTAGCATACGCTGCCCGTTCAAATGTAAACGGACCAATTTTCACATCTGGAAATTCTCCGTCATTATACGGTGTATTAAACGCATACCAGCAAACCTCACTGTCATCAATATCAATATTCATCTCAACAGGCCAACAAGCATATTTACCGCAAACGCAGTCATAAATCATGACATCTTCGTTTAATCCATCAATGACTTCCAACCCATAGCTATATAATGAATCAGGCATAAGCTCTAAATGTTTTTTTTCAAATATGCCGTCAAAATCTGAACTTGTAGCATAAACTTGTTCTACCTCATAAACTCTCTCTAAAAGATCTTGGCCGTTTATTATAATACGGACAAAATTACGTTCTTCACGCTCTCCTAAATATCGCTTACGGACTATTTCAAAATGCAGTGTATCATATTTCTTTTCTTCTGCCACCACACTCACCTCTCATCCATATTAACCGCCATCACACACCCTTTACACGTCAATTCTTAGTTTCATCATATCACATAACCAACTCTTTTATCGATTCTCAATTATATTTTGGGGATTTCCTCAGATATTTACCTGTAACTGTACGTAAAACGGGACTTAATTCATTTCCTTTGAACTAACGATTCAACAGATTCTCAATTACATCTTTATTTTGTATTTCAAGATATGCTATGATTAAAGTGATTTTTAGGATACTAGGTCATGTTTGGAGTACTTGCGCTCTTATCAGATTAAGAGTAGTTTGAATGACTGGTATCCATCTTTATCTGTGTTGTGATTTAGGGGGAATCTGAAGATGAAAAAATTTATTGTGGCATTGTTGTTAGCGATGAGTGTAGTGGCACCAGGCTTTGCGGCAAGTTGGTATCAATTTTACGGCGATGAATATGGCAAAGCTATTTATGTAGATAATGCCTCAGTTGAAAAAACATCCGACTATGCAGCGGTATGGAGACCCATTCAGCCTGATTCTAACATGGAAAAATTATACTATGCAATTTGGAGCTATTAATAGAAAGAACTAATCCTGGGGAGATGACATTATGTTTTTAAAACATCTATTTACTAAAACACTTCTTATGGCGTTTGGGTTAATAATACTGACCTTTCCTGCATTTGCAATGTCACTAAGTGAATTGCAGGATAATCCAACACATTACACAGTTACATATGCAGATAATGAAGAAACTGAGTATGTAGACAACTACTCCATCGAATCTAAGCCAGACAAAAATGGAGAACAATGGGCTAAAGCAACTATATACATAGTTTCACCTCAAAAATCGTGGATTACCCAATACACCAATTTATACAGTTATGATCTAACCAACAAAACAGTAAAATGGTATCCTTTAGATATTTTAATTTTCAACTTCAATGGCAGTATTATCGATGATATGAAAATCAAAAAAACAGCATCAATACAATCGGAAGATAATCCAGATATATACTTTGTTAGTAAGCCAAATAGTCCATCGTATAATTCCGCATTGTTTGTATATAGCAAACTCTATCTAAAATAAAATCAACATTTTATACTATTTTTCTTTAATTAACCAATCTTAGTCGAAGGGGGACTTAAGATGAAAAAATTTCTTATTGTTTTATTATTAGCTATGAGTGTAGTAGCTCCGAATTTTGCGGCAAGTTGGTATTTTGTTGGAAACGCTACCGACGGTACTTCCTACTATATTGATAACAGTGATGTTAAAAAGACTCAAGAAGTTGCCATTATTTGGGCAAAAATGGTAAATACCGACGGTACTTCAGAAATAAACCAAGTAGCTGTCAATCGTTACGAGAGAACTATGGCAATAATGTCTTGGATAGTATATAGCTCGCACGGTAATATTATAAATTCTGGGAAAAATGATACTTACAATTGGCTACCTATCCCTCCAGGGACTATAGCCTCTGATGTCATTGGATATATTTGGTAACACCAAGGCCCGCGCCATTCCGGCGCGGGCCTCTTTTCTTTTGCTTTTATTTTTAAACCATCTACTTTATAAACCGATCAATGGCATCATTGAGTTTCTCAATGGTTTCATAGTCATCATTGCGCGCCGCATCAACGATACAGTGCTCGATGTGGTCTTTCATGATAACGCGGCTCACGCCTTTAACGGCAGCGTTAACCGCTGCCAACTGTACCAGCACTTCACTGCAATCGCGGCCGTCTTCTACCATTCGTTTAACCGATTCCAAATGGCCCACAATGCGATTAATGCGGTTCAATACGGCTTTCGTGTGTTCGTGGCTATGTGTGTGACCATGTTCGTGGTCATGACCGTGGTCGTGACTATGTTCATGCGTGTGTTCATGGTCGTGTGTATGTGTATGTTCGTGGCTGTGCTCGTGCTCCATCGTTTTAGGCCACTCCTTTCTGTCCCGATAGCGTAATCGCTATGTCTTCTCGCTCAACTTTTTCCTACCTTATTACTATAACACGAAATGCACTACGCACAAAAGCCCCGCACCAATTAAGGCGCGAGGCTTTGTAAGAGAGAGTGTAGCTTACTTCTTGCTAAAAGTAAATTCGCTACCATTGTAATCAACTTCGACGTGGTCGCCTTCTTGAATTTCACCTTTGATAATTTCCTTCGAGAGGGCGGTTTCAATAACGTGGGACAACAACCGACGTAACGGACGAGCGCCGTAGTTCGGGTCGAAGCCTTGGTCTGCCAATGCGTCGAGGGCTTTGTCGCTAGCGGACAAGGTAATCTTAATCTGGCGCGACAAGCGTTTGGACAAGGAGCTAATCAAAATCTTAGCGATGGCTTTGACTTGGTCTTTGTCGAGGGCACGGAAGACGATGATGTCATCCACACGATTCAAGAATTCAGGACGGAAGTAGGATTTCAGCGTATCCTGCACCACCTGTTTGGCTTCGTCGTAGTTCTTATTCAGAATGTCCTGGGAGCCCAGGTTACTGGTCATGATGATGATGGTGTTTTTGAAATTAACCACCCGGCCCTTGCCGTCGGTTAAGCGTCCGTCATCCAAGATTTGAAGCAATACGTTGAACACGTCGCGATGCGCTTTTTCGATTTCATCCAGCAAAATAACGCTGTACGGGCGACGGCGCACGGCTTCGGTTAACTGGCCGCCTTCGTCATAGCCAACGTATCCCGGAGGCGCCCCGATCAAACGAGACACACTGTGTTTTTCCATGTATTCACTCATATCAATACGAATGATGCTGCGTTCGTCATCAAAGAGGACGTCGGCCAAGGCTTTCGCCAATTCCGTTTTACCAACGCCGGTAGGACCGGTGAAGATAAAGGAACCTATGGGTCGGTTCGGGTCTTTGATACCTGCACGGGCACGGAGGATGGCTTCGCTAACAGCCGTTACGGCTTCGTCCTGGCCAACTACACGCTGGTGCAATACGTCATCTAAGTGGATTAATTTTTCGCGTTCACCGGTCATAATCTTGGTAACCGGAATGCCGGTCCAACGACTTACGACTTTCGCGATATCTTCTTCGCCCACTTCTTCTTTTAAGAGCTGATCATCTTTCGAATGGGAAGCAATAGCGGCTTCTTCAGACGCTAACTTCTTCTGCAATTCCGGTAATTTACCATATTTCAATTCGGACAAGCGGTTCAAGTCATAATCGCGTTCGGCCTTTTCCATCTGGCTGTTCACGTCATCAATTTCCTTCTTGATGGCACGAACGCGGAGGATGGCGTTCTTTTCAGCATCCCACTGGGCCTGCAGGTCGCTTTCCTGTTTCTTCAGGTCGTCTTTTTCGGTCTGCAAGGCTTCCAAACGACTCTTCGAAGCGTCGTCGGTTTCCTTCTTCAAGGCCTGTTCTTCAATTTCCAGCTGCATAATCTTGCGTTTTATTTCATCAAGAGGAGCCGGCATGGATTCGATTTCCGTACGAAGCTTAGCGGCCGCTTCGTCCACCAGGTCGATGGCCTTATCCGGCAAGAAACGGTCGGAAATGTAACGGTCACTCAAGGTAGCAGCGGCTACCAAAGCGGCATCACGAATACGAACACCATGATGAACTTCGTAACGTTCCTTCAAGCCACGAAGGATAGAAATAGTATCTTCCACGGTCGGTTCGCCAACCATAACCGGCTGGAAACGACGTTCCAAAGCGGTATCTTTTTCAATGTATTTGCGGTATTCGTTGAGGGTGGTGGCACCAATGCAGTGCAATTCGCCACGAGCCAACATCGGTTTTAGGATGTTGCCGGCATCCATAGCGCCTTCAGCAGCACCGGCGCCCACTACGGTGTGGATTTCATCGATGAAGAGGATAATCTGGCCGTCGGATTTGGAGATTTCATTGAGGACGGCTTTCAAACGTTCTTCGAATTCACCACGGAATTTCGCGCCCGCTACCAACGAGCCCATGTCCAAGGAGTACAAGGTTTTGTTCTTCAAGGATTCCGGTACGTCGCCGAGGACGATACGGCGAGCCAAGCCTTCGACGATGGCCGTTTTACCAACACCAGGTTCACCAATGAGAACCGGGTTGTTCTTGGTACGACGAGACAGGATTTCGATGGTACGACGGATTTCTTCGTCACGACCAATGACCGGGTCCATCTTGCCCTGACGAGCAGCGGCGGTCAAATCGCGGCCGTATTTTTCCAAGGATTTGTACGCTTCTTCCGGGTTTTCGCCGGTTACGTTCTGTTTGCGGTTCTTCTTAACCGAAGCTTGAATGGCCGATTTAGTCAAACCAAATTCCTTGCAGATGGTCTGCACTTCATTGCTGCCGTCAGTAGCAACGGCTAAGAGCAAGTGTTCCGTAGAAATGTAGTCGTCCTTCATGGAGTCCGCATATTCCTGGGCACGGCCAATGACACGAACCATATCCGGGCCCATGCTCAAGCGGTCCGTACCTTTGACGGACGGAATGTTAGACAATTCCTTTTCCACCCGTGCCTTTAACATCGGTAAATCCGTGTTACATTCTTCAAATATGGTAGCCAACAGCCCTTCCGGTTCTTTGGCTAAGGCCAAGAGCACGTGAGCTGAGGTAATTTCTTGGTTATATCGCATGGCCGCTGCTTGCTGTGCAGCTTCCATAACGGCTAATGCTTTTGTTGTAAAGTTCTTTTGACTCATAGAGCGCCTCCAACATATCGAGTATTTGATGAACGCCTTCGGGGCCTCGCCCCGTTCCCTCGTTCACCTTACAGTTACATTATATGCCATAAAGTCAAAAAGTCAAATATGAATTTTGCAAATTTGTCAAAAAGTCAAATAGCCTAGCAGAATATCACTGCTAGGCTATGAAAAGAGCACGACTATTACGTTTTGTGAAATCAACGGCCTTATCGCTGGGGCGTGGAATGTACGGGCTGCGCTAAAGCGACACTGTCTTTTTTAGAGTTAAAGCGCAACGATGCTAAGGCGCCTAGGAAAACAAGTAAAATAACAAACCCGAACACCGCGTCGTAGTTACCGGCGAACCACACGAGAAGAGCGCCCATAACCGGCGGTGCCACAACGCCACCTAACTGTTGGCCCAACAGTACGAGCCCCGTTGAGGAACTAATCATTTCAGAGGGCATATATTTCATGGACAGCATGTACACCGTAGCGGAGCCAATACTCATGAGCACGGTTACGGCCGTTAAGAGCGCAAAACCAGCGGCAATGCTGCTTACCTTCAGCATTGCATACAGAAGTAAACCACCGATGACGAGAATGGCAGACAGTGCATAGCGTTCGCGACCGTTGAAGTAAACATCTAAAATATAGCTACTGAAGTTCATGAACACGAAGGACACAATCCACGGAATCAAGGACAGCATCCCCATGTGCAACAGGTCGAGGCCCTTCGATTCCACCCAATAGGACGGTAGCCACGCATTGAGGCCCCACATGAACGCACCCAAACCAAACTGGATGAACGCCAGCAACATGGCATTGCTATTGGTCACCGCCTGTTTAAGGCCCAACTGCTTGTGAACGGTCACCGTCCTCTTTTCCAGGTGCGGCGTTTTATACTGCGTCATGAACAGAAACGCCAGCAAGGCGCCTACAACGGCAAAGCAACCGAACATGACACGCCAGCCGAACCACTGCGTCATGGCAGCGCAGAACAAGATACCAACCGCTACGCCCACCGATCCGGCCGATGCCTGGAACGCCTTCGCACGGCCGCGCTTTTCCGGCGGAAACAACTCCATAATCGCCACCGACGTTACACCACCCAAACCGCCTTGGGTAAAACCGAGCAGCGAACGCATAGCCAGTAAGGCTACCAGCGACGTAATCGTCCCTGTCAAACCGGAGAATAACCCCCACGCGACCATGATGAACGCCAACGCGCGGCGCACGCCCAGGTGATTGACGAACCAACCACTGCTCATGGTCATCAACGAGTACATCAAGAAATAACCACTAACAGCCATGCCAACTTGAATGGTCGAAAGGCCCAGTTCCGAACGCATCGGTACCGACGCAATATTTACCGCTTGTACATCAATAAAGCCAACGCCCCATGCCACGAACAGCATGAACAGTAGCCGCCGGCTTTGCTTCAATTCTTCACCCGTCATCGTACTCTCTCCTTTTTGCCCTATATCCGGACCTAACTTGCTAGGTTCTTTTCATTTCATAAATACATTTCGGACATATTCCGTAAATAGTCTTTTATTGGTTATAATACTACAACATTTTCAACTTCATGGCAAAAGAATTTTACGAATGAATTCATGCAATTAAGTAATATTGTATTCCACCGTCGAACCACTTATAATGAAACGTAACAGGCGTTCTAGCAAAAGGAGTCTTCTATGTACACTATCGGCATTTTGAGCAACAGCCCGTCGTATCTGGCGCAAATCCACGACGAGGCGACGCAGATTTTCAATGAACTCACAACGTCATTACTGACGTTTACCTATACCAACACAACTGAAATCAAGGACCTCATCGAAGCGCATCCCGAGGTGGATGGCTGGATGTTCTCCGATGAAATGACCTACCTCCACGGCCAGCAGTATGTGAAGCCGCACACGCCGATGACGTATTGCCAGTTAAATCGGCTGGAGTTCTTCCATTTTCTCTTGGTAGCGCTCTATCAATCGCCATCTCACGAGCTTCGCGTGTCCGTAGATTTTCCGGAAAGCAACGCAACGGAATGGTCCGCCGCTTTAACAGAAGCACATATTTCACCGGAGCCGCTCAAATGGTGCACCTATGATGCTTTGCAAATCGACAATCTATTTTCGGACATAACGAAGTCGCACCAAGTTCATTGGCAAAACGGTCAAATCGACCGGGTGCTCACGTCATCCCCTAAGGTGTACGATGCCTTACAGGCTTCTGGTGTACCAGTTTTGCAAATGCGTGGCAGTACCTTTACCATCCAAAGCGCGCTCGCCACGTTGCGTGAACAAATTACGCGCCAAGAGTTGATGAATAACCAGGTCGCTATCGTTCGCTTTGAAGTTACCGACATCGAAAAGCTTTTATCCATCATCCCGGCGGACTTGCGGTTTCAGCTCTTAGAGCTCCGCATCAAGGAGTCCATGATTAATCTCTGCAAGGATCTTCACGGTTCGTACTTGTCCGACAAGGACAGCGGCCGCTACGAAATTTTCGCATCCCGCGGCATCATCGAGGAAAACATCCCTACCATCGCCAAGACGTTGGCTAATGTGCGCGATACCCTTTCCGTTGAAATGACTGCCGGCATCGGCATTGGCTTCACCGCCTTCGAGGCGCAGCGTCATGCGTTTCAGGCCTTGGCCTATGGTCGTCGCCAAACACCGGCACAAAGCATCGTCAGCATCGACACGGATGGCACTATCATCGAGCTCCCGCACACGGAAGACGCACTCCGTTTCACTGCGTCCGTTTCAGATCCAAAGCTTTTAGAAGTGCTCAAATCCGTTGGCGTTGGCGTGAAGAACTTCAACCGCCTCAAAGCAGTTGCTGAAAAAATGCCGAACGGCTTCACCCCTGCCGAGCTAGCTGACCACCTGAGCGTCACCGACCGCAGCGCTCGTCGCCTCCTCGCCAACCTCGCCGAAGTCAAACTCGTGGAAGTCATTGGCGAAGAAGCCACCGCCGAACGCGGTCGACCTACCAAACGCTACAAGCTGAAAGCGTAAAAATCATACTAGTAAAGACACGCTAAAAGCACAAAACTTGATATCCAATTTTAAAAGGCGATAGATCCAGATATTTACTGGTCCTATCGCCTTTTTTACCAACACTTTTGTCCATCCAAAACTTAAATTGCTCGTATGTTTTTTATGCACTATCAAATTCTCTATTCGTACATGGAAGGCCGTCGCAAGGTAATATACGGCCGCTTCGCGCGGCTTTCTTTGGTCTGTTCCAAATCAATTTCGCAGGTTATGAGCTGTTCTTGATTATCCGCCTTCAGGATAACCTCACCGTCCGGGTCAACCACAATAGACTGCCCCGCAAAAGTGGCGTCGCCTTCAGTGCCAACGCGGTTGCACATGGCAATAAACACGTTGCTGTGCATGGCCTGCACGCGCAGTTCCCACTCAAACATTTCCAGCGGCTCGCCTTCGATATTCGCCGTCGGTATGATAATCAGCTGTGCCCCTTTGGACGCACAAGTCCTTATGCTTTCCGGCAAATGACGGTCAAAGCAGATGACAATGCCCACTTTGCCCCATGGCGTGTCGAACACATGGAAACCGTCGGTGGACGGGGTGTAATAATCCCGTTCGTAGAAATTCTGAGCCTGCAACACATGGACCATGGTAGCGACGCCGTTTATTTCACCGTCCGGCGTAATCCACAGCGACGCATCAAAAGGCTTGCCATCGCGCTGTAAATACACGTTTGGTGAAATAAACAGCCCCTCCGTCCGCGCCGCTTCACAGAATTCCAGAACATAGTCGCTGTCCTCGGTGAGGCAATACTCCTTCACGGGATACGGCGTGTCCGCCGCTTCATACTGCGGAAAAAACGGCGTCAACTGAATTTCCGGAAAGAACAACAAATCACTGCCACTGGCTTCGCGGCAAAAGGCCAACGACTTCTCTAAATTCTTGGCCATGTCCCCACTCATCGCCATCTGTGCCATTGCTAACTTCATAGTCCCTGCTCCTTTTCTCGTTGTTAAAAACGATTTTTCGTTTTTAATAGATACTAATTAGTTTAGATACAAATAACGACGCAGTCATCTTATGACCGCGTCGTTGCTCATTACTATTTTACTACATTTTACTGTTTTAGCCTATTTATTGCGTTCCAATTCCATCAAGCGTTGCACGCGTTTTCGCAGCGGCGGATGGTCGCTAAAGAGTCGTGCAAAGAAGCCATTTACATCGCCATTGCGTGAGAGTTTGTCTAATGCCGATGCGAGCTGACGGCCCAAGCCGATTTCATAGGCGAAGCGGTCGGCGCGGTATTCATTAATGCGCGATCCAAACGGTGCCAAGATAACGAAGCTGAAGTTTACCACGGATTGCATGATGTGAATCACAAAGGTAATGGCCGCAATAATCAGCGAGAACACCAACGCCAACAGGTTGACGATGGGAATAAAACGCACGATGGCGCTGAACACCGAGAAGATGATGATAAGCAAATTGAAGATGCGGAGCACAAAGTTGTACGCCGTCGTGATGGCGTAGGCGGTCATGCCATACGTCGTGTCACGATGAATAATGTGGCTCAGTTCGTGCGCCAACACGCCACGCAGTTCATCGTAAGTAAGGGCATTGATGAGCCCTGCTAGGACCACCACCCGGTTATGTCCGAGGGCGAAGGCGTTTATTTCAGGAGACGCCTGAATATAAAGCCGGTACTTGTCCGGATTCACGCCGGCCCGCTCGCACACATCGTCCCAGCAGTCGTAGAGAAAGTCGCCTAGCTCGCCTTCCGGCTCGTAAATATTCTTAAATTTTAATTGCAAGCTTTGCACCGGCGGCAACTGGAATAACACAATGAACGCCACGTACAATAGCACTGTCCAAACGCAGGCCGCGCTGAAGCTGTCCACCGACAAGTGCAAGGTTGTCAAAATCTTCACAATAAAGGGCTGTTCCAACACGGCCCCCACATGGATTAATATCGCTATTTCGTTAATAATCGTCAGGATAAACGCCGTTATCAGGCCATACGCCACGGCCGATAAAAGTACTAAAGCAACGCCCATCGCAAAACCTCCTATGTTGCTAACGATGCGCCATCCCATATGCGCGCACCATCACCCCTACCTGCCCAAGCTAGCGCAGTTTCTAAAACACATGCGAGGAGTGATACCTCTATAGTATGCTAATTTGAGCCGCTTGACAAATTTACTTCTATATAGCATAATTGGGTTAAGGTTCTATATAGAAGTATTGTGAAATTACCACACGCTACGCGCGTTAGCGCCACTGTTCGGCGTGCACTTCTAGGAGGACTTTCATTTCACAGAAAGGTTGGGGAACGTTATGGCTCGCGAAATCGGATATCTTATCAGCCGCGTCAATTTGCTCAGCAATCGCTTGCTGAATCGGTTACTCATCGACGCCCAGGTGACGGCGTTCAACTCAGAGCAGGGCAAGTTGCTGTACGTGCTGTGGCAAGAGGACGGCATTACGGTGTCTGCACTGGCCGAAGAGACCAATTTGGCGCTGAACACGGTGTCGCGCATGCTGCTCACCATGGAGGCAAGCGGCTTGGTCACTCGTGTCCCCGACGCAGACGACCGACGGATTAAACGCGTTTTTCTCACCGAAAAAGGCCGTGCCGCACAGCACGATGCCGTGCCCATCAGCAAAGCCATGGAAGAACAGTTATTTGAGGGATTCAGCGATGATGAACTTGACCAGCTCGAGGGCCTTCTTCGCCGCCTTGTCGCCAATTCGCAGAAACAACAGGTATAAGGAGAGATTCACTATGACAAAAGCAGACGTAAAAGCAATTGTAGAAGCATTGGCAGCCGCACACCCGACCTATGACGGTTTGCGCAAAATCGCAAAGGAATGGCTCGCAGCCTTTGATGGCAGCAATTTGCATGATTTGACGGCTAAATTGATCGCCGGCGCCGAAGAATGCATCATGCCTATCGACGACTTAATCGCCTTCACCGCATCCGAAGCCGGTGTTAAACTCTTCGGTGCAGAACTCGCTAAACAGATTCACGACCACGGCGTTGACATTAAAGCTAAAGGCGCTAAATACTGCGACTGCCCGGCTTGCCAGGAATGCTTAAAATTGATTGACAACAAAGCTGCGATTTTGGCTTTGTTCTAAGATTTAAATTTTAATATGAAATGCCAAAGGAGCTCCCCCTTAGATGATTAGGGTAGCTCCTTTTTTGTTGAAAAAGTTACTTTCACAACATATTATTCCCAGGAATTGTTAAATCAATTTGTTGGTCCTCTAAAAGTTTAACAATCTTATCCTTTGTCGAAGGAATTAAGAATTTATTCTTTAAAATATCTGTAGCTGTAATCGACGTACTACCATATTTATTACCATAAATTTCCTTCAAAGCATTAAGAACTTCGGGAAGCTCTTCCTCTATCCACTTTAATGCTTCCTCAAGGTCAATAGTAGCAGATTCATAAATTATATTGTGCGTTACATCGGCAAGATAACACCACATAGCTTCACTGCCGTATTGAGCTTTTAATGCTTCATCTAAATATTCACATTCACGTCCAATTAATTCAACCCGGAAAAGAACCCCCATTGCTAACAACTCATCTGTGAAATACGAATTTCTAACATCCGGCAATGTTAACAAATACAGCAATTGTTCACCTCGAGTGATTGAAGCTACTATTCGATCCTTTGCCAGTAATGGTTCGCTCATGGTACTGCTCCTTTCTGCAGACATAGCATTTTTAACGTCTTTCACTACCATTGTAACCGAAATTCTGCATTTAGTCCGCATTTATTTCTGCGTTTTCCGCAATTATTTCATCGATTACGCATTAAATTCAGCACAAGACGCATTAAACGCATTTACTTTCGTCTGATAAAGTAAGCATGAAACTCAAAAATGTAAAAATCTCCCCAACCACTATATATACCGATTCATTGAAACGCCCCACCTCAAAATGCTATGATGAGCATATACTTACCTGAAAAGTTTCCCCAAGGAGGTCCCATGAATATACGCGAACAAGCCGCTTACCGTGTGCAGCTACTGACATCGTGCGAAACGTTGCACGAGTTATATAATCGATTTTTCGCTCAAGTGTACATTTCCAAATTGCCGCCCGCCGAAAAGTCCGCCTATCGTGAACGAATTCTTAAGGAGAAGTCCGCTATCGCAACTGACAAGTTAATCAAACGCAAAAAGCATCTAACCAACTGCCATCACGAGCAGTCACGTTAGATGCTTTTTAGTATCTGTATTCTGTTTTGAGGGCTCTTAAAATCTGCCAAGCAACGTCTTTGTCGCTCAATTCGCCCAGTTTTTTAAGGTGCAATATTAAAACTAAAGCGGCTCACGGCCTACTATAGCAAAACTAAACGTTTCGAACGACAACAGCGGCTCGGCAGTTAATTTCAGAGAAAAACTGAAAAACTTACGCTTCCGGTTCGATTACGTACGCGCCCACGATTTCACCCATGTAAACGGTGTGGTAATCGCGGTTCGCCCCGTGAAATGACCCATCCACGTCCTGCGGGTACATGTCGGCCTGGAATTCGTTGGCAACAGCCTTCGGATCCTGATCCTGCACATACTTCACTTTGCATTCAATGGTGAGCGGGAGCTCTGCAAAGCCCGGCACGTCTACGTGATTGGAATCCACCGGCGTCAAGCCCCGTTCCTTAATCTTGTCCACGTCGTGACCGGATTTAGTACCGGCAATGCCCAAGATTTTACGGTCAAAATTACCCATCGGCACGCTAACCGTAAATTCGCCATGAGCTTCGAGCTGGTCGTGGGTGCAGCGATGCTTGCGGATAAACACCGTCATCATCGGCTTTTCCCATTCATAACCAATCTGGCCCCAGCTTACGGTCATCGTGTTCACAAAACCATCGTGCTTCGTGTTCACCAACAGCCCGCCGGAACGCAGCGCCTTCAGCACTTCCGTCGCATGGTCGAGAATGTTCACTTCACGCTTTGTATATTTCATCTTCGCATCCCTCATTTCATTAATACCTGTATATTTCAAAATCCATGGGCCACGTTCTTGTAGCCACTTGCCTTGTGAAATTACTTCCACAACACGGATTCAGATAACGGACGGCGCGATTTGTCGCGATGCGGTGTTTCATTGCGGTAACCAAAGGCTACGGCAGCGGCAACGCCATAGTGCGCGGTATCGAATACCTTCTGTTCTTCGCCGAGAATGCGGTCGAATTCAGCCGGAATGATGCCTTCCAACGCACAGCTGTCGATGCCCTGGTACGCAGCGGCGACCATCATGTTCGCCATGACGATGTAGCCCTGACGTGCAGACCAATCGAAGGCAGCGCGTTCGCTTTCGAAGGTTTTGTACGTGTTTTCGCCGAAGTTCGTGTACGCATCCTTGTAGAAGTTGTACACTTCGTCCGGCACCTGGTGAACATCCTTCAACATGTGGTCCATGTAGGCGGAGCCGAATTTCAAGTCCTGACGTTTGTTGGCCAAGATAACCACAAATTTGCTAGCGTTGTCCAATGCGTCCTGGGCGCCCCAAGCAAATTTCTTTAATTCCTGGCGCACAGCCTTGTCGTCTACGATCACCAATTTCCAGGTTTCAAGGCCAAAGGACGTTGGGGACAAACGAGCTGCTTCCAAAATGTTATCGAATTGGTCCTTCGGAATGTCCTTGGTCCCGTCGAATTTCTTCGTAGCGTAGCGATATTTCAACGCCTGCAACAGCGTATTAAAGTCAAAATTCGGCTTCGGTGTGTTCACCGTTTCAATCGTTGTGTTGCTCATGTAAAAAACTCCTCAATAAATCTATTTGATAATGCGCTCCGGCACTTTCATTTCCATGAAGCCGTAGGCGCCATTAGAAATCTTCAATAATGCGCGGTCTTGCTGATTTAATTTCAGATGGATTTCGCTGTCGCGACCGGCCAAGATTTTGGCGGACCAGTTCGGGTCAATCAAGGTGGAGTTGCCGATGGCTGCGATTTCCGAATCTTCCAATGCAGCTTCTAAGTCTTCGCGGGTCTGGATGTAGCCTACTGAAATTAAGGGCATACGGCCTGCAATTTTATCGTGAACGTACTGCAACATCGTCTTGTCCTGGTATTCCGGCAAATTCGTTTTACCGTCGTAATGGGTCATGGAGATGTGCAAATAATCTAGCGGTTTGTCTGCTAATTTATCGACAAGCCACAAGGTTTCCGGTAAGTTGAAGCCCGGATCCGTTTCTTCGCGCGGCGAGAATCGATAGCCAACAATGAAGTTCTTAGCGTTCATTTCATCAACGGCTTCCAACACCACATCGACTACGCGTTCAATGAAGGTGTAGCGTTTTTCAAGGCTGCCACCCCATTTATCGGTGCGCACATTGGAATGTGGCGAGAAGAACTGATGAATCAAATAATGGTTCGCGCCGTGGATTTCAACGCCGTCGAAACCGGCCTTGATGGCACGAATCGTCGCATCTTTGAAGGCAGCAATAATCTCTTCGATTTCAGCATCCGTCAATTCACGGGGCACTTCCATACCCGGACGGGGCGAAGCCACCGCACTCGGTGCTACCGGCTGTTCGCCAATCATCTTCGTAGTGGTCATACGGCCAGCGTGGAAAATCTGGAGAATCGCCTTGGTGCCATTCACCTTGATAGCCGACGCCAAGCGCGCCAAACCCGGAATATGTTTATCGTCGTAAACGCCTTCTTCACCGGTCCAACCCATGCCATTAGGCGTAACGTTTGCCACGCCAGTGATGAATAACCCCACATCACCGGTGCGCATAGCGTAATATTCAATTTCATCGCCTGTAACCGTGCCATCATAATAACTCATGCGTACAGTCATCGGCGGGATTGCTAATCTGTTTTTTACCGTTAAGCCACGGCGAAATGTAATTGTATCGGTTAAGTTCTTCATGCTCTTTCTCCTCTTAATTCTCACAATTTCATCAATTTGGTAAGGTCCGTTTCTAAGTTTTCCATGGATTCTTCGCCAAGGACATCGTAAAAACGTTCCTGTGCTTCCTGCCAAAGCTTGAACGCGTGATGATAAGCCGCTACGCCCGATTCGGTGAGCTGCAGCTTACTATTGCGCGCCCCAGACTCCTTTTCATCAATTAAAAAACCTGCTTTTAACAATGGTTTAATACTACGTGCTAAGGTAGAACGGTCCAAGCACATAACACTTGCTAATTCGCTAACCGTACAGCCTTGATGGGCATTCACCTCTTTAAGCAGCGAATACTGACGCACCGTAACCCCCGCCGGCGCCAGCGTCGTATCGTAAAAACGCACCACATGCTCGGCACTGCGTCGCAACTTCAAGCAAAAGCAATGCGTATCCTTCTTAATCGTCATCATCATCACCCCGTTTGTTGTATATACACTCTAATGATGTATATACATCATAAATCCTATTTCCAACTTTGTCAATATACGAAAAGTAAACTTTTTATTGTGAAATAATCTCACTTACCGACGTCTCGCCACCAACCGCCCTGCACCACGTGTTCCACAGAATTGATTGTTCTTCGCAATTAGTTTGCCCCGCAGCCATACTTGTTCAATGGCGCCGCGCACCGAAATGCCTTCATAGGGCGAATAACCACAGGTGGTTTTCAGCGTTTCTGCGGTGAATTCATGATGTCCTTCCGGATCAAAGATGACGATGTCCGCATCGTAGCCAACTTTCAAATCACCTTTATTGGGAATGCCAAAAATGCGCGCCGCGTTGGTCGCCGTTACCTGTACAAAGCGTTCCGGCGTCAATCGATTCTTCAACACGCCTTCGCTAAATAACAGCGGCATACGTTCTTCAACACCGGAAACGCCACCGGGACAACGCCGGAAATCATCGACGTTTTCCAGTTTTTCTTGAATCGTAAACGGGCAATGGTCAGTGGCAACAACCTGCACCGAACCGTCATCAAGACCAGCCCACAACGCATCATTATCCTGTTTTTTGCGAAGCGGCGGTGCCAGCATATACTTGATGCCTTCTTCTGGGCCGCCTTCTTTAAACTTATCATCGGTTAACAGTAAGTATTGCGGACACGTTTCTACAAAAATGTTCCGTTGCCCATCGCGCCTTGCCAACCGCACTTCTTCCAAGCTTTCGTGAGCTGACAAATGAACTACATACACCGGCGCATCATCATTGGCCTTCGCAAGGCCCAGTAATGTAGCTACCGAAATGGACTCTGCCTCATTGGGCCGCGTCGTTGCTTGGCCGTAGGGGGTTATTTCACCAGGCTTCAAGGCATTACGCCTTTCGTTCGTAATGGTATCGTTTTCCGCGTGGACCGTCAGCAACCCGTTCGTCGCCTTCATGACCTTCAAAATTTGGTACAAATCCTTGTCGAACATGGGGTAACCGTACGTGGTATACGCCTTAAATGACGGAAAGCCTTCCTTAGTCACCAGTTCCGCCAGTTCCTGCAAAATCGAATCATTGATGTGCTGGAACACGCCATGAAAACTGTAATCGATAGGACAATCCTCAGCCAGCTCCTTGTACACGCCAAACTGATGATGCAAATCGCAACCCTTCGGCCCGAACGCCATGTGGTCAATTACCATCGTCGTGCCACCACAAGCCGCAGCCACGCCACCACTATAAAAATCATCGCAAGCTCGGTACTTCGGCGACTGCTGCAAATCAAAATGCGTGTGCGGATCGATGCCACCAGGGACCACATACTTGCCCGTGGCGTCCACCACAGAAAACTCCGCGCCAGCCGGCACCGCCTTGCGCCCCTCTCCCGGCGGCGTCAATGCCACAATATGATCCCCATCAATCACCAAATCGCCTATGAAATGATCCTTCGAAGTGCAAAGCAAACCATTTTCTATTACAACCATAATACCAAGCCTCTTTTCGCCATGGAAAAATTTTATCTATGCGACGTTTCAATTACTAGCAAAAATATACTCATACTTCTAAAGTCATTATAGCATATTATTGGCATCCGGCCGATGTACAAGAACGACCCGGGTATGTGTTAGGTATGTCAGGCATACTAACCTCTAAGGCATCGCCAAGTATAGGCATTGCTACGGCCTTTATATATAACAAAGGTGACGGTTTAGCTATTCGCTCCCTTCTGTTCCACAAATGGTCGCTTCATAGCTAAAACCGTCACCTTTTAACTTTATATACTAAATTTTCAGTTATCCATGCCTATACTTGGCTACAGCCCACACTTTTTAGCATTTCCTGACAAACCTAACGCATACCACATGGTTCGTATCCTCGTGAGCATTCGGCCGGATTGCTTCTACTATGGCTATAGGGAAAGGGAAAAAAACATCAACATAGAGCCTCTAACGGCTTATGAAAAAAGCCTGAACATAGCGCTTCGAAGCTCTATGCTCAGACTTTGTACTCTTACTTCTTGTATGCTTTTTTATACTTTTCCAGCTTTTCTTTAGTAATAGAAGGAAGTGCTGTAATCTGTTCATCAGAAAAACCTGCTGACAACATATCAAATACCAATTCCTGTTCTTTTTCAACAAGACCTTGTTCACGGCCTTCTTCGCGGCCTTCCACACGACCTTCTTCAAGGGCAAGTTCACGGTCAGTCAACCGCACTCGTTCTTGATCGTCAGCGACGATATATGCATAACGCTGTGCTTTGTTGCTCCAAAATTCTTGTTCTTGTTCTTGTAATTTTCTTGCAATTTCAGGACTCATAGCATTCATCGCCTCCCATCCATCATCTGAACCACCAGTAACTAAGAAGCGTGTCCACGCTTCTGCTTCTACAGTCATTATACCACGTTGTCGCAACTCCTTGTAATTACTCATTGTCATTTTGGGCAATTGAACAAAATACATCAACTTCACAAAATTCATTGCTAATCGTGTATCGAACCAGCACGAACCTGCAGCACGAATAACTTTCTCTGTTTCTATGGGGCTATCAATTATCCAATCTATAATCCAAATTGATATAACACGTTTCATAGCAAGGTATTCCGTACCTTGTTCATTATATCGAGTTAATAAATTTGACGCATACGATTCCGCACGCTGAGGTAAATAAGCTTGTTTACATCTTTGAATCTCTACATTTATAAGTTCACCGTCTTCAGTTTCCGCAAGAACATCAAACAAAACACCTTTACCACCAGCAACAAGAGGCGCTCCATCCGTATTCAAAAGTGTCACCTTTTTAAACTTCGTAGGAAATACAGGTCCTCCAGAAGCAAAATCAAGATTATTTATTCCAACATCTGTAGATAACAATCCATTAATCAGTGACAAGAGCAATTCCTAATTACATTCACGACCGAAGAAATATTTAAAAACTGGATCCAATGTCCTGTCATATTTTTTAGGTACACTTTTTTCTTTAATAAAGGCTTCCTGCTCAGGCGTCAGCACAATAGCCTGCTCCTCAACAAAGTCTTCTTTAACAGTCTCTGTTTTATCAGACTCGTTTTTGTCCGCTTCTACTTCAACAATAGCAACTTCAACCTCTAATTCTTCTTTTTCCATATCCCGTTTTGTGTCTTTTCCCATTATTATGTCCTTTCTTAAAACACAATAACAATAATAAAAGCTTGCTTCTATACCTAATACTATTGTGCCATAAAAGTGAGCATTTGAAAATTGACCAGTGGTCACATGATACGTCTCACAGTAGACATTTATCCACATGTACTTTTCACAAAGACTTATCCTAAAACACAAACAAAGCCAGAGTTTAAAACTTCACCTAAATCCACCAACCAACCAGCGCGAGCGCAGCAAGCGCTACAAC
>ERZ650307.391-NODE-391-length-24762-cov-6.412919_pt1 | contig 24762 bp, 22 predicted proteins | sample MGYA00376243_ERZ650307 | MGnify/ENA primary metagenome ERZ650307 (study PRJEB26733, sample SAMN07839242) | wastewater metagenome | biome: urban; feature: artificial channel; material: waste water | place: USA: North Carolina | collected 2016-03-31 ... | reverse complement strand
CATTCTGCTTGTAAGGCAGACGCTCTACCAACTGAGCTAATCACCCGTTTTCTTTACGCGCTCATCGCTGCGAGAACGGAATTAAACCAAAATCCGGCCGGCGGCGCAAGCCTTTTGGCCGATATTTTTTCAGATTTATTGCAAACAATTGAAACAAAAATAAAATTATTTTGAAAATTTTACCTTTCAGACGGCCTGTTAATCAGCCTCACAGGCCGTCTGAATATCGGTTCGGTCAAATATCAAACCAATGGCCGAGTTTTTCCGCTTTGGTGTGCAAATAGCGCTCGTTTTCCGGATTTTCACCCACATGCAGCGGCACATGTTCGGCCACATTGATGCCGGCATCGGCCAACACCTGCACTTTTTGCGGATTATTAGTAAGCAGCTTCACCGAGCGCACGCCCAAATGGTCGAAAATATGCTTGGCCAACGTGAAATCGCGCGCATCCACCGGCAAGCCCAGCGCCACATTGGCTTCCACCGTGTCCAGCCCCTGGTCTTGCAATTGATAAGCGCGGATTTTATTAATCAGGCCGATGCCGCGCCCTTCTTGGCGCAAATACACAATCACCCCGCGCCCCGCCTGCTGCACCGCCTGCATCGCCGCCTGCAGCTGCGGGCCACAATCGCATTTTTGCGAAAAAAGCGCATCGCCGGTGAGGCATTCGGAATGCACCCGCGCCAACACCGGCGCATCGCTGCCGATATCGCCCATGCTCAGCGCCACATGCTCTTGCCCGCTACGCACTTCTTCAAAACCGTGCAAGGTAAACACGCCCCACTCTGTGGGCAGGCGGCAGGCGGCCACAAATTTCAACGGCTTATTCATCCTGCGTCTCCTCTTCTTTTTCAGGCCGCAGCAAGGCTTGCAGCGGCGCGGTCAAAGCCAGCGCCAGCCCCACCCACACGATTTGGGCGGCCTCATCAAACCCGTTTTTCCCGGCATGCTCCAGCTGCAACACGCCCAGCACCGCGCCGTTTTCCAAGCAAATCGGCAGCGACATCTGGCTTTGGCTGCGCAGATTTTGCTCACCCCGAAGCTCATCCAGCGCGAGCCAGTGCGGCACATCCTGCACCAGATTCAGCCAGCCCGTTTGCGCCGTGCGGCTGGGCAGATCCGTCCACGCATACGCCTCATCCAGCAACAGCACTTGCGTCAAGGCCGCGCCCTGCTGCGCCAAGCGCAACAAATAAGGTGTGGTGTTTTCATTTTCAGACGGCATCAGGCCGTACACCACCGCGCTTTGACAAGGCGCGCGCTCAAATGCCGAATCGAGCGCCATAAAAATCTGCTTCAACAAAGCCTCGCTGCCCGCATCCGCTTCAATATGTTCGGCCAGCACCGCCTCGTCATTGGCATACCATAAAATACTGCGTTCAACCGAAGCCGCACCCATGCTGATCACCGCCTGCGCCAAACGCAGCGCCACCAGCACCTCATCTTGCGGCAATTGCAAACCTTGCGTTTGCAGATAATCTTGCACCAATAAAGCTGACATAAACGCTTTCTCTTTCTGTGTGATGCCGATTCAAAAAAAACAACCTTGCTGCATTGGCTCGCCTTACCATGCCATCTACACGGCCTGCGCCACCGGCCTTATAAGCTTATTCTTTTGAATCGGCATAACAGGCCGTCTGAAAAGTTTCAGACGGCCTTTGATGAATAACGCTCTAAACTATGGGCGCACAGCTTGCTTTTCAAGCCCGCAGCACCTTTTCATTTAACCCGGCTTTCGGTATAATCAAGCGCTTACCCAAAAGCATGCGGACGTGGCGAAATTGGTAGACGCACCAGATTTAGGTTCTGGCGCCGAGAGGTGTGAGAGTTCGAGTCTCTCCGTCCGCACCACATAATTCATATAAATCAATGAGTTAAAATAATTCAGCGCAACACAGAAACAACATTATCAAAATAGCCGCCCCACAAGGGCGGCTTTGTTTTTATTGACGAAAATGATCACGCCCCATAGACCCGCCGTTCGGCCCAATCATCACACTGCTCGCATGCTTCTGCTATTCCTGTATAGCCGGCAACACATTAAATAAACAAAACTTTAGCCGTTTGGCAAACGATGGCGGTTATACATCGTTATACACAATTTGTATAATCAGCCATTCTATGTATAATCATAGCTAACAGCATTTAAATATCATCCAAAGCCATGCAAACCGATCCCTTATATTTCCACCGCCCGGAATATGCCGCAAAGTTGGTAAACAGCCTGAAAGGCGGCATCACACACGCATTCACATTGTTTGCACCGCGCCGCATGGGCAAAACGCAATTTCTGCTGAAAGACGTTGCACCGCTGGCAGAAGCAAACGGCTTTAATGTCTTTTACTTCTCATTCATGGCCGATGACCGCAATATCCCCGAGCGTTTTCAGACGGCCTTACAACAATTTGCCCAAAGCATTCAAACCGGCGGAAAAGCCAAATCGTTTATCAGCCAAATCAACAAAATCGAAGCTTTCGGCTTGGGCATAGAGCGGGAAAACGCCCCCGCGCCCACATTCAGCATTACCGAGCTCATCAGCGCCATAGCCAATACAAGCCGCCCCACTTTGCTCTTGCTGGATGAAGTGCAGGAGCTGGCGCGTTTCACCGGCGCGGCAGGGCTTATCCGCTCGCTTCGCACCGGCTTGGACATTCACCAAGACAACGTGAAAACCATCTTCACAGGCAGCAGCACCAACGGCCTGAAAACCATGTTCAACAACAGTAAAGCCCCGTTTTTCCACTTTGCACACGCATTGGATTTTCCCTTGCTCGGCAAAGATTTCACCGATTTTTTAGCCGACATCTACCACAGCCGCACGGGCAACAGCATCAACAAAACCGACCTATACCGCATGTTTGAGCGCTTAAACCACACGCCCATGTATATGCGCGCCATCATCCAAGACATGATTATCAACCCCGATTTACCGCTTGATGCAGCTGCCGACAACCGCATAGCGCAGATGAACACGCAAAACACAGAATCAGGCGTATGGCAGAAATTAAAACCTTTGGAAAAAGCCATCATGCAGGACATAGCCGGCACAGACAACAGCAGCCCCTACAGCCATGAAAGCCGCCAAAAATACGCCGCCGCGCTCGGCATCGGCGAAATCAGCACCAGCAGCACACAAGGCGCCATCAGACGGCTTGAGCGGCACGACCTCATCAGCAAAAACACCGCCGATAAATGGCAAATCAACAATCCGTTATTGAAAATGTGGATTTTGGAAAATGCATAAACAATACCAAGCCTAAAAAATAATCTAATTGCGTTATCCCGCCTTGCCGTACTGTCGCAGGCTTTTGCCTTGTTGTCTTGCTTTTTTTAGGTTTGGTATAAAAGACCGTCTGAAAGCCACTTCAGATGAAAACTTAGCAACAGCGTAGGTTGGGTTGATAAACCCAACGTTTCAGACGGCTTGTGGATTTGTTGGGTTTGCAACCCAACCTACCCGCTGTCGCAGGCTTTTGCCTTGTTGCCTTGCTTTTTTTAGGTTTGGTATAAAAGGCCGTCTGAAAGCCACTTCAGATCAAAACTTAGCAGGCGTTCAGACGGCATCAAAGAGATTTGGATCACGAATGCAAACAGACCCATAGGGTCTGTTTGCATTTTATCGCGCGGCGATATTTTGGCTCAAAACCCTGCCCACAGATGAAATGTGCGCAGCGCTCAGTTTTTCATCGATTGCACCGGCGCGGGAATGCGGCCGCCGCGGTTGACAAACACTTCGCACGAGCCTTCTTTCACCGGCATAATCGGCGCATAGCCGAGCAAGCCGCCGAATTCCACGCTCTCGCCCACATCTTTACCGGGCACGGGAATAATGCGCACGGCGGTGGTTTTGCTGTTGATCATGCCGATGGCCGCTTCATCGGCGATGATGCCGGAAAGAGTGGCGGCGCTGGTGCTGCCGGGCACGGCCACCATATCCAGGCCGACGGAGCACACGGCGGTCATGGCTTCGAGCTTGTCGAGCGTGAGCACGCCCGATTCGGCGGCGGCAATCATGCCCTCGTCTTCCGACACGGGGATAAATGCGCCGCTCAAGCCACCCACGGCGCTGCTGGCCATCATGCCGCCTTTTTTCACGGCATCGTTGAGCAAAGCCAGGGCGGCGGTAGTGCCGTGGGTGCCGCACACGCTCAGGCCCATTTCTTCGAGAATGCGCGCCACGCTGTCGCCCACCGCCGGCGTGGGGGCGAGCGACAAATCGAGAATGCCGAAGGGAATATCCAATAATTTGCTGGCTTCGTGGCCGATTAATTCTCCCACGCGGGTGATTTTAAACGCGGTTTTCTTCACCACTTCGGCCACTTCGGTGAGCGTTTGCGCACCTGAATTTTCCAGCGCCGCTTTCACCACGCCGGGGCCGGACACCCCCACGTTGATTACCGCATCGGCCTCGCCCGAGCCGTGAAACGCGCCGGCCATAAACGGGTTGTCTTCCACCGCATTGCAAAACACCACGATTTTGGCGCAGCCGAAGCCCTCGGGCGTGATTTCGGCGGTGCGTTTGATGGTTTCGCCCGCCAGCTTCACCGCATCCATATTGATGCCGGCGCGGGTGGAGCCGATGTTGATGGAGCTGCACACAATCTCGGTGGTTTGCATGGCCTCGGGAATTGAGCGGATCAGCACTTCATCGGCGGGCGACATGCCTTTTTGCACCAGCGCGGAGAAGCCGCCGATAAACGACACGCCGATGGCTTTGGCGGCTTTATCGAGCGTTTGCGCAATGCTCACATAGCTGTCGGCGCCGGTGGCGGCGGCAATTTGGGCGATGGGCGTTACCGAAATGCGCTGGTTCACAATCGGCACCCCGTATTTGGCCGACAAATGCTTGGCGGTTTGCACCAAATCTTTGCCCACGCGGGTGATTTTGTTGTAGATATTTTGGTTTAACACTTCGATATCGGGGCTGATGCAATCGTGCAAATCGATGCCGATGGTGATGGTGCGCACATCGAAATTTTGGTCGGCCACCATTTTGACGGTTTCGAGGATTTCGTTGGACTGAATGCGGGTGCTCATGTGTTCAATCCTTTAAATGCGGTGCATGGCGTTGAAAATGTCTTCATTCTGCATGCGGATATCCAGCGCCAGCTTTTGACCCTCTGCGGCAAACAAATCGAGCATTTCCTGGCGGCTTTTCGGGCATTGCGCGGTGTCGACCAGAATAATCATGGTGAAGAAATTATCCATCAGCTGCTGGCTGATGTTGACGATATTCAAACGGTTGTCGGCCAGTAATTTGGACACGTCGTAAACAATGCCGATGCGGTCTTTGCCGATCACGGTAATCACTGAATGGCTCATTTTTGCGCTTTCCTGATTGATTTGAGATTAATGTTTTAGAATATATTCAGACGGCCTTGAATAATAAAAGAGGCCGTCTGAAAACGTTTTGATATAAATAAAGCTTTACAGAATTAACGCCGCAATGCCAATTCTGCCAAAATTTCGGCCGGCCGCCCTTTTGCCCAAAGATGGCCGCAATCTTGGTAATAAGTTACCATGGCCAAGCGGCTGCGGTTAAGCGGCGTTTCACCACCTGCCCATTCCCGCTCGTCTTCCAGCTCAAACTGCTCCAGGTCGGCACCCATTTCTTCAAGTGCCGCATCATATTCGGCCTCCAACTCTTCTTCCGAGGGCTGGCGCAGCAAAATTTCTGCCGCCTCGGGCATGGCAGCCACGGCAGCGGCCAAGTGTTTGCGTGCCTGATCTTGCTGGTCGAGCATGATGTGCGACAAGGCCTGCCCATAACGGAACAACACCAAATGCTCGCCTTTGTTTCTTTTGCACACGGCTTGCGCTTTGCGCCACTCACCCATCGTTTGATAGAGGCGCAGCAATTGCTGGTCTGTGCCCAAATCAGATTCAGGGCACACTTTATTCAGCCGCAGCAGCAGCTTTTCAGCCTGATGCCAATGCGCTTCTATCTCCAAATAAGCTTCGGCCAGCTGCGACATAGCCAACAAAAACAACTCATTCTCTTCGCTATTGGGCAGCTTGCAGATATTCCAGTTGAAATCATCCGGCAAAGCCTGATAACCGGCTTCAACCGCCAGCCGCAGAAAATTGATTTGCGTGCCAACATTGGCGGCCACTTCGGAAGCACCAAGCAATATATCGATATCGTCAGGCGCCAATTGGCAGAAAACATGCAGCTTTTGCTGGCTGACGGCATCTAAAGAAAACGCCATCATCGTTTTTTCTTGCTCACTGATATCCTCCGCTTGCAGCTGTTCCCACGCTTCCCAATATTCATCTTGTACCGCATCGAAATATTCGGACGCATCGATATCCGAGGGCGCGCTTTCATTGGGTGTGTATTGGAAAATATAGTGTTTGGGTTTGAATTCTATGCAGCGCAACATCATGCGCCTCCTTTCTTTAGCGGTTTAAATTAAAATTTCAGACGGCCTCATGCCATTCAAAAAAAGTAAGCTTATACCAAACCTAAAAAATAAGATAATAAGGCGGCGAGCCGCAGACAGTACAGATAGTACGGCAAGGCGAGGCAACGAAGTTAGGTTATTTTTTTGGATTGGTATGAAACGTTGGGTTTATCAACCCAACCTACGCCGTTATAGTGCATAGTTTTGTATCACTTTTTCTTGCATTCCACTATAGGTTATTTTTAGGTTGGGTTTCAGACGGCCTGCTTCATCACAAGGCCGTCTGAAACCTTTACAGCTCGATGCCTTTGAGCTTAGCCACGGTGTTGATGTCTTTATCGCCGCGGCCGGAAAGGTTAACCAAAATCACCTGCTCCTTGCCCATCTTCGGTGCTTCGGCCACCGCCCACGCCAGCGCATGGCTGCTTTCGAGCGCGGGGATAATGCCTTCATATTGGCACAATAAATCAAAAGCCGCCAAGGCCGCATCGTCATCGGCGGCGTGATATTCCACCCGGCCGATGTCGGCCAAATGGCTGTGTTCGGGGCCGATGCCCGGGTAATCGAGGCCGGCAGACACCGAATGCGTGCCCAGCACCTGGCCATTGTCGTCCTGCATCAAATAGCTGCGAAAGCCGTGCAACACACCGATGGGTGCGTGGCTGGTAATCGGTGCGGCATGCTCGTGCGTGTCCACACCATGCCCGCCCGCTTCCACGCCCACCAAGCGCACGCCCGCTTCTTCGATATAAGGATAAAATAAGCCGATGGCATTAGAGCCGCCGCCCACGCAGGCCACGGCCACATCAGGTTGGCGGCCGATGGCTTCGAGCATTTGCGTTTTGGCTTCATTGCCGATCACGCATTGAAAATCGCGCACCATCTCGGGATAAGGCGCCGGGCCCGCCGCCGTACCGATGATGTAAAACGTGTCATCCACGCAGGCCACCCATTCGCGCATGGCTTCGTTCATCGCATCTTTGAGCGTGCGCGAGCCGCTTTCCACGCCCACCACATTGGCGCCGAGCAGCTTCATGCGAAACACATTGGGTGCTTGACGCTGAATATCGTCCGCCCCCATATACACATGACATTCCATGCCGAAACGCGCCGCCACCGTGGCCGAAGCCACGCCGTGCTGGCCGGCGCCGGTTTCCGCAATCACGCGTTTTTTGCCCATGCGCCGCGCCAGCAAAGCCTGGCCGATGGTGTTGTTGACCTTATGCGCGCCGGTGTGGTTGAGGTCTTCGCGCTTCAGATAAATCTGTGCGCCGCCCAAATGCTCGCTCAGGCGCTGCGCATGATAAACCGGGCTGGGGCGGCCGACATAATGCTGCAAATCATGATGAAATTCTGCCCAAAAATCAGGGTCTTGCTTGGCTTCGCGATAAGCATCGGCCAATTCTTGCAGCGCCGGAATCAATGTTTCCGACACATACACACCGCCGTGTTCGCCAAAAAAACCCTGCTCGTTGGGAGAATGATAATTTTTCATGTTTTGTCCTTTGAAAATCAGCTTTTCAGACGGCCTTTTCCAAACAGGCCGTCTGAAAATAGAAAATGCGCCCTTTATTGCGCGGCGGCTGCGTGCTGCAAAACGTTTCACAAAACAGAGCCGCCGGCTGTGCAGTTGTGTAGGTGGGATGCTTAAATCCGACGCCTGCTCGAAGAACAAGTGCATATACGCTAAGTGTTCGGCCTTAAAAACCGAATATCGAGCTCAAGAATCTTAATACAGTGGAATGCATAAAAAAAGTGATGCGGCGGGTAGCTTGGGTTGAAAACCCAACAAATCCACAAGCCGTCTGAAACCTTGGGTTTCGCAACCCAACCCACGCTGTTTCAGAATGCAGTCGTGTCCCTTTTTCTTGCATTACACTATAATCGAAAAAGCGATATATGCTTAATCAAACTTTCCTCATTGCTTTTGCGCTTCCCGCACCACCGCCATAAAAGCCGCCATTTTTTGCGGGCATTTCACCCCCGGCGCGCTTTCCACGCCGCTGGAAATATCCACGGCGTCGGCACCGGCAATGCGCAGCGCCTCAGCCACATTTTCAGGCGTGAGCCCGCCCGACAATATCCAGTGGCCGCTCAAATTTTCCGGCAGCATCTGCCAATCGAAGCGCTGCCCTGTACCGCCATATTCGCCTTCCACATAAGCATCCAACAAAAGCGCGCGGGCATCGGCAAACTCAGCCGCCGCAGCGGCAATATCCTGCGCATGGCGTACGCGCACGGCTTTCAGATAAGGGCGCTCAAAGCGGCGGCAGAATTCGGGCGGCTCATCACCGTGAAACTGGATAATATCCACCGGCACCTGCCGCAACACTTCACGGATACGGGCTTCGGTTTCGTTCACAAACAAAGCCGCCACGCTCACAAACGGCGGCAAAGCGCGCACCACCGCCTGCGCAGCTTCAATCGTTACAAAACGGCGGCTTTTTTCATAAAACACCAGCCCCACCGCATCCACGCCGAGCCGGGCGGCTTCGGCAGCATCTTCGGGGCGGGTGAAGCCGCAAATTTTGGTGCGGATTTTCGACATAATATATCCACTCTCGCAGCCGCCCGCAGGCGGCTGACCATCATTTTGCTACAAAGGTAAAAGGCCGTCTGAAAGGATTGTTTCTTATTTCTTTCAACCCAAAGCTTTGCGTAGCAAGCACTTTATCCAAATCATTGTTTCAACGCACAGCCGCCCGAAGGCGGCTGGGGCTGACGGGGATCGAACCCGCATATTCTGCTTGGTTTCAACTCACAGCCACCCGAAGGCGGCTGGTCGTTTTCTGCCGGCTCTTGCTCCCAGTCGAACTTGTTTCAACGCACTGCCGCCCGCACCCCACTCGCTACCTTTTCAGACGGCCTATCTCACTCAAAACCACAGCCACTCCGGCGGCGGCGGCGTGGCCACGCCCCATTCCGGCGGGTAATCCACGCCGGTGAGGTAAAGGCCGTCGGGCATAAAAGTGGGCGGCGCTTTCAAGCGGCTTTTTTCGGCCAGCAAAGCGGCAAACCCGGCCACGCTCATGCGCCCGCTGCCCACATACACCAGCGCGCCGACAATATTGCGCACCATATGGTGCAAAAAAGCATTGCCGTGCAAATCCAGCGCCATCAGATCGGCGCTGCCTTGCAAGGAAGCGCTGTAGAGCGTTTTGACAGGCGATTTGGCCTGGCAGGCCGCGGCGCGAAAGCTGGAAAAATCATGTTCGCCCACCAAGAGCGCCACGGCCTCTTGCATCGCAGCCAGGCAAAGCGGCGTGTGCGTCCAGCCCACTTTACCCAACAACAGCGGCGGGCGCACCGGCGTGGATTGCAACACATAGCGGTAGCGGCGGCCGAATGCATCAAAACGCGCGTGAAAACGCGCATCCACACGCTGCGCCCGCCACACCGCCACACCTTCAGGCAAATGTGCATTCACACCGCGTATCCATGCCTGCTCGCTGCGCTCGGCCGCGGTGTCGAAATGCACCACTTGCGCGGTGGCATGCACGCCGGTGTCGGTGCGCCCGGCGGCAATGGTGTGCATCGGCGCACATGCAATGCGGCCCAAAGCCTGCTCCAGCGCCGCTTGCACGGTAGCCACGCCGCCGTCCTGCTTTTGCCAGCCGTAAAAGCGGCTGCCGTCATACGAGAGGGTCAACGCCCAACGTTGAACGGGCGGCAGTGTGTGTTCGATCGGCATGGCAGCGCTTTTAAAGTAAAGCGGCCATTATATCGCGAATCATGCGCACCATCCTATCGCGGCAAAGAATATGGCCGGATGGCACAGCGGAAAACCTGTCCGCCGGCACCGCCGCTCGGCTGCATTTTGCTTCACGCCTTACGTCAAGCCAAATAAATAAGCCATGATAAATATTACATGCGAGGCCGTCTGAAAACCTTTCAGACGGCCTTTGCTTCAGATTTCAAGCACAACACTTGCAAGTCGGAAGATTGTCTGCGGCTCGCCGTTTGGGTGTTTTATACCCATTCAAAAAAGTAAACTAACAAGGCGGCGAGCCGCAGACAGTACAGATAGTACGGCAAGGCGAGACAACGAAGTTAGGTTATTTTTTTGGATTGGTATTATTTTTTAGAGCGGGTGCAATTGAGTTTCCTCACCACACCAATCAAAAGGCCGTCTGAAACATAAAAAGCCCGAGTGTTCACCCGGGCTTTTTCAAACAATATCAGGAAGCGTCCAGCTCATCCAACAGTGCTTGGGCTTTCGCCAAAATGCCGCCGTCTGATTCTTCCATCAATTCCAGCAAAGTATCGCGCGCGGCTTCGGGGTCGCCGATTTCGATATACATTTTTGCCAACTCGTATTTGGCTTCCAACGGCGCAGTCATGCCCACCGATTCGGTGATAAAGCCGGTTTCGGCGCGCTCGCCTGCCGCTTCGGCAGCAGATTCATCCCACTCGATGACAGCCGGTGCGCCCTCATCAAGCGTAATGCCGCCTGCATCGGCAGCCACATCATCGCCCTCTTGCATGGCAATGGCGCTTTCCGCTTCGGCATACCAGCTTTCGGTGGCCGGCTCATCGGCCACACCGGCCATTTGGTCGGTGCGTTTCGCCTCGTCGGCTTCAGTGTCGAACTCGATCGGCGCGAAAGGATCTTCTTCGGCAGCACTTGCTTTTTCGTCAACTGCAAAATCAGCATCTGCAATGTCCGCAGTTTTTGCATCAACCTCTGCCCAAGCAACAGGTGCAACGGCTTCAGGCTCAGTCTGCACCGCAATATCAGCCACTGAGGCAGCCGCGGCCACAGGCGTTTCAAGCTGCGGCTCATCCGGCTCATACACGCTCTCGGTGGATTCAAGCTGCTCCCAATCCACTTCTTTGCGCTGCTCGGTGGCTTCATCACGCGTGATTGCGCCCGACAAAATACCGTTTTGCTGGCTGTCGATGCTGCCTAAATCCAAGTTGATGCTGTCATCAGCTTCTTTAACGGCAACTTTTTCAACATCGGTGAAGAAAATATCGTCATCGAAATCATCTTCCACTTCCAAGCCGCTGCTCTCGCTTTTGCCTTTGCCCTCTGTGGCAACTTTGCCGGCGGCCAAGGTGGCTGCGGCTTCTGCACGGGTAAGCGGCGCATTGTTGCTCGGGCGCGCAACCGGCTGATGGGTGCGAATGCCTTCTTCAGAAGCAGAAGCCTTCTCAACCGGCGCATCTGCTGCCGCACCGGATTGGGCGTCAAACGGAGAAGCCTCGTCCTCTTCTTCCTTAAACACCACCGTTTTGTGTTTTTTGCCCAACATTTTGGACAACATCCACAATGCAATCAAACCCAAACCGCCCAGCAGCAACCAGCGCCACCAAGAGCCGCTTTCGCGCGGCTCGGGCTCAGGCTCGGTTTGCGGCGCAGGCACCACCACCGGCTCGGAAGCCGGCTGCGCCACGGCCTCAGAAGCGGTTACAACGGGTGCAGAAGCCTCCACCGGTGCCGCAACAGGCGCTGATGCGGGCTCGGCAACCGGCTCGGAAGCCGCAGGCGTGGGCACAGGCTCTGCCGGTGTAACCGGCACAGGCTCACCCGGTTTCGCCAGACGGTGCAATTCTTCGGCAGCCGGAATATTCAGCACATTGCCCGGCCAAATGCGGTCGGGGCTGCCTGATTCGAAAATTTCAGGGTTGGCCTGCACCAAGGCCAGCATGGTTTGGCGTGTGCTCAGCCCGGCCGGCCGCACGCGGCTGGCGATGCCCATCAGGGTTTCACCGGAGCGCACCGTGTATTCTCCGGCGGCAACGCGGGTGTTTTGGCGCTCCGGCGCTTTGGCGGGTGCCGGGCGGCTTTGCGCCGGGCGGGGTGCAGCAGCAACACGGCTGCCGCGCTCGCTTGCACGCGCAGCCGGCTCATCGGCCTGGCGCACCGGCGCACGATTGGCGGTGCTGCCCGATGCATAGCCCGGCGGATCGATAATGGCGGTGTATTGGCGCGCCTGTGCGCCCACACCCATTTGGAAAACCAGCACCGGATCGCGCACGGCGCCGCTGGAGCGGATGCTCACAATAGCATTGTCGCCCGATTTGCGCACACTGGTGCTCAAACGGTTGTCGGAAATGCTGGCTTTGCCGCCGCTCAGCAATATTTTGGCCTCATCGCCGGTAACCGTTACCGTGCCGGAAAAAGGCTCGCCTAAATGAGATTGAACGTTCAAACCACCCAGCCCGGCCACGGCACTGAATGAGGCCATCAGCGCCACCGAAGCGGCGATCATTTTGATTCGACGATTATTTTTCAAAACTTATGTCCCCTGTTGGATTGCAGCGCAGCTGCCAGACTTTTGCGTACCCTGCATGATATATTCGAATCGCTTACTCTGCCAAGCCATCTTGCTAATTTATGTTAAAACAAATGCCGCAATGCGGCTTTATAGCCACGCCAAGCAGGCATTGCGGCCGGCATAAAATGAAAAATCGGGTTAAGCGGGTACAAAAGGCGGCGCACTTTGCCAAGATAAATGATGCAAAAGCGGCCGCGTGAATGTATGATTATCGTTTGCATGCATTTCAACAACCCTGTTTACATGAAAATATTAAGCGATTTGCTGGCGGTTATCCTTTTTTTCGCAACCTACACTCTCACCAAAAATATCGTATGGGCCACGGCCGTGGCGCTGGTTATCGGCGTGTTGCAGGCGGCCTTTACCTGGATTCGGCACAAAAAGCTCGACACCATGCAGTGGGTAAGCTTGGCCCTGATTGTGGTGTTTGGCGGGGCCACCATTTTGCTGAACGATGCCCGTTTTATTATGTGGAAGCCGACGCTTTTGTTTTGGGTGGGTGCGCTGGTGCTGCTGGCCAGCCATTTGATGGGCAAAAACGGCCTCAAAGCAATGATGGGCAAAGAAATCACCCTGCCAGAGGGCGTGTGGCGCAAGCTCACGTTTGCCTGGCTGGCTTTTTTGGTGCTGATGGGCTTGGTTAACCTTTTTGTCGCTTATACCTTCACCGAAGCCCAATGGGTAAATTACAAACTTTTCGGCTCCACCGCCCTGATGATTGTGTTTTTTATCGCTCAAGGCATGTATTTGAGCCGTTTTCTTCCGCAGGAGAACAAATAATGGAATATTATATGTTGTTGGCCACAGATGCCGATGATGCGCATGAAGCGCGCATGAGCGCACGTGCCGGCCATTTGCAGCGCCTCGAAGCGCTCAAAGCGGAAGGCCGGCTGCTTATCGCCGGCCCCAACCCGTTGCCCGACAATCCCGAGCGTTTTTCCGGCAGCCTGATTGTTGCCCAATTCGCTTCACTCGACGATGCACAAAGCTGGGCCGAGCAAGACCCTTATGTGGATGCCGGCGTGTATGACGAAATTTTGATCAAACCTTTCAAAGCCGTGTTCAAATGAGCCCCATGCAACAGCAAATCGAGCAACGCCTGCAACATTTGGCCGTAGAAGTGTTCGAATTTCGCGACGACAGCCACTTGCACGCCGGCCATGCCGGCAATCAGGGCGGCGGCCATTACGCCTTACTCGTGGTGAGCGAAAAGTTTAAAGATGTTTCGCGCATCAACCGCCAGCGCATGGTAAAAGAAGCCTTGCACGATTTGTTTTCAGACGGCCTCATTCATGCATTAAGCATCAAAGCCGCCACACCCGATGAATATTTCAGCTAAGCCGTTTTCATTTAAATTTACCGAGAATACCGACATGAAAAAAACTTATCTTACCTCTGCCCTGATGTTGGCCGCTTTTTCCGGCAGCCTGATGGCACAAACCCTGGTTACCGTAAACGGCACCAAAATCGACAGCAAAGAAATCGATGCGCAGGTGAAAATGCTGCAAAGCCAAAGCAACGGCCAGCTGCAAGACAGCCCGGCTCTGCGCCAAAACCTCACCCAACGCCAAGTAACCCAAACGCTGGTTACGCAAGAAGCCCGCCGCCTGAAGCTGGAGCAAAGCAGCCAATACAAGCAAGCGCTGGAGCAGGCTCGCGCAGCAGCCAAGCAAGACGGCTCCGACAAACAGCCCAACTTCAAACAACAATGGGCGGTTTATGAAGGCGATTTGCTCGCCCAAGCCTATATGGCGCATGTGCTCACCAACAATCCGGTTACCGACAGCGACGTGCAGCGCGCCTACACCGATTTCAGCAATTTCTATAAAGGCAGCCAAGAAGTGCAGCTGGGTGAAATCCTCACCCGCAGCAGCGCCGATGCCCAAAAAGCCGAAGCCGATCTGAAAGCCAAAAAAAGCTTTCAAACCGTGGCCCGCCAATACACCATCGATCCGCAAGGCAAGCAAAACGGCGGCATCGCCCAAAACTATGTGCGCCTGAAAGATTTGGAGCAAGGTGCGCCGGTGGTTTACGGCGCGGTGAAAGATTTGCGCAAAGGCGCTTACACCGCACCCCTGCAAAGCAACGACGGCCTTTATGCCATTTTTTATGTGAATGACAAACGCGCCGTGAAGCTGCCCACTTTCGACGAAGCCAAACAAGGCTTGGCACAAGATCTGCAAACCGCCCGTATCGACCAAGCCGTGGCCGCCCTTTACCAAAAAGCCGACATCAAGTCCGCCAACTAAAGGGGAGCTGAGATGAACAAACACACCACTTTGGCCGGCGCATTAGCGCTGGCTTTGGCCGGCTTTGCGCTCGCCCAAGCGCCGCAAATCGACAAAGGCCGCATCGACAGCATGGTGGCGCAAGTGCTCAAACAAGCCGATGCCGACCCCAACACCAACCATCAGCCCGACGGCGCGCAAATCCGCCGCGAAGTGACGCTGCAACTGCAAAGCCTGGAAGTGCTGAAAAACGAAGCCTTCAAAGCCGGCCTCGATAAAAAGCCCGAAGTGCAAAACCAGCTTAAAAACGTAGAAGCCCAATTTTACGCGGCTCAATACGTCAACCATCTGGAAAACAGCACCGAAGTAAACGAGGCCGAAGTGCGCGCCGCCTACGAGCAGCAAACCCGCATCATCAAATTGCAGCAAGTGCAGTTTGACAGCGCCCAAGCCGCCCGCGAGGCGCAGCAATTGCTGCTCAAAGGTATGAGCTTCGAAGCGCTGATGAAGCGCTACCCCAACCCCGAACAGCAATTTGACGACTTTATCTCACCGCAACAGCTGCCGCCCGACATGACCGCGCTTGCCCAAATGACCCGCGGCGAAGTCACCCGCGAGCCGGTGCTGCTCAACGGCAAATATTATCTTTTCAAGCTGGCCGCTGCCGAGCGCAACCCCGAAGCGCCGCCTTATGAAATGATTAAATCCCAGCTCACGCAGCAAGCCAAGCAACAAAAAGTGCAGGCGCAAATCGAGCAGCTTTTGAAAAGCAACGGTATCGTGCCGCCCGAGAGCCGCTAAAGCCCGCAAGGCCGTCTGAAAGCTTTCAGACGGCCTTTTATATCAAACCTGAAACAACCTGACTGCATTATCTTGCCTTGCAGCATTAGCTGGAGCTTATACCAACCTAAAAAAATAACCTGACTGCGTTGTCTCGCCTTGCCGTACTATCTGTACTGTCGCAGGCTTCCGCCTTGTTAGCTTGCTTTTTTGAAGGGTATTATTGCCAATTCCGCATATTTAATTCATCCAAACCCATCTGCACGCCTGAGCCAAACTTTATCAAGCCCCTTTTTTTCTAAGGAGATGTTATGAAAAAAGCCTCCACCCTCGCCCTCTTCGCCGCCCTGCTGCTGCCCGCCGCTTTACCGGCCGCGCCCAAAGCCGCCACCCCGCCGGCATCGGCGCAAGCGGCCAAAGCCAAAGGCGTGTGGATAGACGTGCGCTCGCCCGAAGAATTCAGCCAAGGCCATTTGCAAGGCGCCATTAATATCCCTGCCGACCAAATCGGCGCCAAAATCAGCAGCATCAGCCCCGACAAACAAGCCCCCATCCATCTCTATTGCCGCAGCGGCCGCCGTGCCGAAGCCGCCCTGCAAACCCTCAAGCAGCTCGGCTACAACAATGTGACCAACCACGGCGGCTATGAAGATTTGCGCAAACAAGGCTTGCGCTAAGGCTTATTGATCCGGCAATTAAACTTTGAAATTTAATTGTCGTTTCCATAGGCCGTCTGAAACATTCAGACGGCCTCAAACACTTAAGCAACCCGGCCTACGGCACTCAGATTTCGTTTTGCCCGCATAGCGCTATCGTGCTCAATAAACCATCGGCGCAACGCATTCAAACCATGGCACACAGCAGCTTGAATGCACCGCCGCCAAGCGCAAACCCTGCCGCCGCGATGCCCAAGCCCCCCGCTTATCCGCCTTTTCTCTATGCAACATCCACTCAGGAGCCACCATGAAAACCTTGTTCCGCCCCAGCCTCGCCGCCCTCGCCACCGCCCTCGCCCTGAGCGCCTGCAGCCACACACCACACCAGCCACCCCAACCGAAAGCCCAAGCCGCCATGCCCAGCACCCACACCGTAGTCAGCCGTTATTCTTTCAACGACACCGTATCCCGTCTGGAAAACGCCATCACCTCACGCGGCATGACCGTGTTTGCCGTAATCGACCACCAAGCCACCGCCCGCCAAAGCGGCCTTAACATGCAGCCGGCCAAAGTGATTATCTTCGGCACACCCAAAGCCGGCACGCCGCTGATGGCAAAAGATCCGGCTTTTGCGCTGCAACTACCCCTGCGCGTGTTGGTAACGGAAAACAGCGGCCAAGTGCAAGTGGTGTTTAACGACACCCGCGCACTAATCAGCGGCAGCAACATCGGCTATGCCGAAGTGGAAAATACCCTGGCCGGCGCCGAAAAACTGATTCGCCATACCGTGAGCGAATAAAGCGGCGCCAATATTAAAAAGGCCGTCTGAAACCATTTTCAGACGGCCTTTTTAATATTTGACATCAAACACTTACAGCAATATTTCGCGGCTCACCCCATCAACGGTTTCCACAATTGAAAAGGTTTTCGCTTGCGTGTCGGCCCGCATCACGGCAGAAGTGCGCTCGGCGGCATTATGCCAAGTGATTTCCATCTCGTTGGCGTCCAACGCTCTCACCGAAAATTCGCCGTCAAACGCGCGGCTTGTGTTGCGGAATTTCAAAAGATTGAACAGCTGCTGCACCACATCGCGCTGCACTTCGCGCTCGATTTCTGCCAAAGTGTAGTAATGGCGGTTGATGTTGCGGCCTTCTTTGGTGTGTTCCAGCAAGTCGATGTCGTTTTCACCCGCGAGCAGGCCCACATAATAGATTTGCGGAATGCCGGGGGCGAAGCATTGCAGCACGCGCGCGAGCAAATAGGCTTGGTCGTTGTTGCCCAAGGCCGAATAATAGGTGCAATTGATTTGATAGATATCGAGGTTGTTATACTCGGCGCTGCTGTATTTTTTCTTCACATTCGCGCCTTGCGCATAGAGTGCTTCGCGGGCGGCTTCTATTTCTTCGTCGCTCATCAAATCTTTCACATCCACCACGCCGATGCCGTCGTGGGTGTCGAGCGTGGTAAATTGTTTGCGCGGGCAGATTTCCATCCAGTGCACCAATCGGTCGACGCGGCCGCTGAATAAGGTGTGCAACACCAGCATCGGCAGCGCGAAATCATACACATAATAATCGTGCTCGGCGATTTTGAGCTGAATGGTGTAATGCTCGTGGATTTCGGGCAACACGCTCACATTGTGCGCTTCAAGCACATCGGTGCATTCTTTCAGGGTTTCCCAAATTTCCGGCTCCACAAAAAAGCAGTTGGTGCCGATTTTTTTGTTGGCATAGGCAAAGGCATCAAGGCGGATAATGGATGCGCCCTGCTCCGACAAAAAAGTGAGGTTGTTTTTGATGAATTTTCGGGTGGTGGGCGTGGTCACGTCTAAATCCACCTGCTGCTCATCAAATGTGCACCACACTTTTTCCGCGCTGCCATCGGCAAATTCGGCCATGCGGTAAGGTGCGCGCGGTTTGCGTTTGTAGATTAGGTCAACCTGCTCTTCGGTCGGCTCGCCGTTGGGCCAGAAATCTTTATAGCGGATAAACAGATCGGCATATTCCGAAGCGTCTTTTTTGGCAAGAAAATCTTGGAAATAAGGCGATTGGGCAGAAATATGGTTCACCATAAAATCAAACATCAAATAATAATCTTTTGCCAACGCATTCACATCAGCCCAGCTGCCGAATGCGGGATCGACCTTGGTGTAATCCATCGGCGCAAAGCCGCGGTCGCCCGATGAGGGGAAAAACGGCAGAATGTGCACACCGCCCACCACATCTTTAAGCGGCCCTTGCAACACTTTTTGCAGATCGTTCAAATTGCTGCCCAGGCTGTCGGCATAGGTAATCAGCATGGCTTGGTTTTTTAACGGCATGGTTTTTTCCTGTGGTCGGTTTTGGGTTTAAGTGCAGCAGCACGCGCGTTTGCGCACAGGCTGAGCTATTATCATCATGATGTTTTTAAACAGCATTACTTAAAAGACATCGGTGTCATTTGAATGTATCATAACAGCCCTTCGCCATAAGTCAATCACTTGAAATGGCTGAAACACCCTGTCGTTGCGCTTGCTTGATATAGCACAAGGTTTGTTATGCATGTGTTAATAAAAGAAGCCGTCTGAACATTTTCAGACGGCCTTTGTGCACACCTTATGATTTCATTGCTGATGCCCACCAAAAAACGAGCCGCGTTGGTTTGCTTGGTAAGCGTGCTTTTCGAATGAATGCAATTCACCCGAGCCCACATCATGTCGTCTGAAACATTCAAACCAGCTTGCCGCAGCGCACCGCTTTATGCTACCTTTTTCAGCCTACGCATCCACAAAGAAAACCCATGAACACCACCGCAAACCTGTTGCAGCTGCTCGGCTGCCGCCTGCCCGTGATTCAAGCGCCGATGGCCGGCGTGCAAGGTAGCCGGCTCGCTCTTGCCGCCTGCCGCGCCGGCGCACTCGGCTCGTTGCCGGCCGCCATGCTCACACCCGAAAAACTCTGCGCCGAGCTCGATGCCCTTCAAGCCGGCACTGATCAGCCTTACAACGTCAACTTTTTTGCCCACCGCCAGCCCGCGCCCGATGCGGCGCAACAAGCGCGCTGGTTGCAGGCATTGATGCCGTTTTACCGCGAATTCGGCCTCAGCGAACACGATATCGCCACCGGCGGCGGCCGACAGCCATTTGGCCGCGAGCAGGCCGATATCGTGGCAGCCTACCGCATTCCCGTGGTGAGCTTTCATTTCGGCCTGCCCGAACCTCAGCTGCTCGAGCAGGTGAAAGCCGCCGGCAGCGTGGTGATGTCCAGCGCCACCACCGTGGCCGAAGCGCGCTGGCTCGAAGAGCATGGTGCCGACATCATCATCGCCCAAGGCCTCGAAGCCGGCGGCCACCGCGGCATGTTTCTCAACCGCGATTTAAGCACCCAAGCGGGCACATTCAGCCTGCTGCCGCAAATTTGCGCCGCCGTGCGCGTGCCGGTGGTGGCCACCGGCGGCATCAGCAACGCCGCCACCGCGCACGCCGCCCGCCAATTGGGCGCCGCCGGCATCCAAATCGGCACCGCGCTGATGCTCGCCGACGAAGCCGACACCTCCGCCCTGCACCGCGCCGCCCTGCAAAGCCCGCGTGCCGAACACACCGCGCTCACCAATCTTTTCAGCGGCGGCTATGCGCGCGGCATCGTCAACCGCTTTATGCGCGAAGCCGGCCCCATCAGCGCCGCCGCCCCGCCCTTTCCGCTGGCCCAAGCCGCTTCAGCGCCATTGAAAGCCGCCGCCGAAGCGCAAGGCTCGGATGAATTTTCATCGTTGTGGGCCGGCCAAAACGCCCCCTTGGCACAAAGCGGCAGCACAGCAAACATTATTGAGCAGCTCGCAGCAGGCTTTGCCGCGCCATAAACCAAACCGACTCAAACCGCACCGCACCCGACTATTGCCGCACTATTCCTCCCGCCGCCACATTGACAATAACAGGCGCTTTCGTTATAGTTCGCGATTCGGTTACGCGCCCATCGTCTAGAGGCCTAGGACACTGCCCTTTCACGGCGGCAACCGGGGTTCGAATCCCCGTGGGCGTGCCAACCTTTCGAACTATGAACCATTTCTTTCTCTGAAACGATGCGTTCCGGCAAGTAGTTTATTTCGATATTGGTATCGTTAACCACAATATTTTCAACAAAACTCTGCAGCATAATGCGGAGTTTTTTTACATCTGTTGTCTGCAAAATAATCGCTTTCAGCTGGCCAACTGCATTTTTTAAAGCTTCTTCAGGCAATGCAGGGTATTCAGGATCAGCGGCTGCTTTCTCCAGCTCAATCAGCAAGCATTTTTCACGGCTATCGTATTGGTTGATTCGCTGCACGATAGAGCTCACTTGTTCGGCGCCGTTGGTTTCCAGTACATTCAACAATGCGCCGCGCCGTTGTCTAAGTTCTTTCAGCTCATCATTGATGATTTTCAGACGGCCTTCGCGTTCGTTGTTCTTTTCGGCGTGGAGGCGGTAGGCTTCTTCAATAAAACTGGCGGCCAATTCCTGCGTCAACAGCTTATCTACAACGATTCCAAGCATGTATGCGTCAAATTTTTCAGCCGGGATGCGACGGCTCTTACACTCAAAGCCTTTTCTGAATCCGCTACAATTGTAATAGTTGTATGTTTTATTTCTGCCGGTCGCATTTTCAATCACCATGGCTTTGCCGCAGCGGCCACAGCGCAATAAGCCGCTAAACATAAAATTGCTGGTGGGGTTTCCAGGTGGCAGGGTTCGTGGGCTGAACCGTTGTTGCACAGCGTTGAAAACATCAGGTGGGATAATTCCTTGGTGCGTTTGCTTGATAATCCACTCTTCAGGCGGATTGGGCACACGCTTAGTTGTGCGGTTATAGATGGTTTCGCCAATGTACACGTGGTTTTTCAGCATGTTCGAAAGGCTGGCCGACTGAAATTCAGTTCCGCGCTGGCTGTAGCCGCTTTTATTCAAGCTGCGGGCAATAGCGATTGCGCTCTCTCCGCCGGCAAATCGGCGGAAAATCTGCAAAACCAGCGGCGTTTCAGCTTCATTTGGCACCAGTTTCCGCCGCGCACCCTCAGAAATCGCTTGGTAACCAAACGGTGGGCGGCCACCATTGAAATAACCCTCTTCAGCATTTTTCAGCATTGAGCGCTTGGTATCGCGGCTGATTTGGCGTGATACATGTTCATCAATGATTTCCATAATCGAATCAGTAAACCAGCCCTCATCCGTTTCGCTGTCGATGGTCATCGTCGCATAAGCCAAGCGCGTGCCCGATTCTTTCAGAATTTGCTTATAACTGGCTGCATCAATCTTATTGCGGGCAAAGCGCGAAGTGCTCCAAACGATAAAATAATCCACATCGTTATAGGCACAAAAATTAATGGCGCGCTGAAAAGCATGGCGTTTCAACGCAGACGTGCCGGTGATACCGTCATCACGGAACACCTGCAGCACAGCCGCGCCCATTTCTGCCGCTTTCTTGTGGCATTGTTCTATTTGAGCATCGATTGACACGCCGTCATCGGCCTGCCGCGTAGTGCTCACCCGCGCATAAATAATGGCTCTTTTCATGTTTCTATTTTAACCCTTTGCGCTACCCTTGAAATGTGAGAGCTGCCCACTTTTTCACACATCTGCCTCTCAACACGCTCAACGGCCGCCGCATTGCCAAATTTTCGTTTTATCAATACGCCGAAGCGATCGCGCTGATAGCGCTTTTGCGCTCGATACGCGCGCAAAGCAGTCAAGATGGCACCATCAGGCCGACGTATTTCATCGTGCCCATCTAAAATCTGCCACATTTTTATAAAATTATCATAACCAATCGCACCGGCTACTTCCTGCCAGATATGGTTCAGCCCGATTTCACGCAACTGTTGCAGCCGAGGGTCTTTTTCCGGCGCCGCCGCGCGATTTTTTTCAGATGGCCTAAAGCCGAATTCAGAAAAGGTGTAGATTTCCAGGTACCCACCCCCCTGGCGGGGGGCGGGCGGGGTCGGGTGCCGTGCCCCCACCCCTTTCATTAACGCATTTCCTTGCGTTTGACTTCGCTTTTCCGACATTTCATGCCCTTTCGAATGCCTGTTGTAGTGGGATTTCATGTAATAAAACTTCGCTTTTCTATCTTGTACGAAATGATAATTTTAAGAACCTGTTTGATTTAGCCCGATATTAAGGCCAATTTGCACCCCCTGCGAAACCCACGGCAGGCATAAGAGTAAAGGTTCCTCTACTATGTTTTGTAAGAACCAAATGGAAACCTAAAGCGGGTTTTCATCGGCGGCGCAGTGTATCCAGCAAATCGCTGGCGGGCGTTTTGATTTTTGCCAATGGATTTGCGCGGTCAACATCGCGGAATAATTTGCGGGTGGCCAGATGCACGTAAATCTTGGTGGAATTGGCATCGGCGTGGCCCATGAGGTCTTGGCTTACGCGGGGGCTGATGTCGCTTTCTTCCAGCTCGGTGCCGAACAGGTGGCGGATGGCATGGGGGTGCAGCTGGGCGGTGTCGATGCCGGCCAGCTCGCCGTGTTTGCGCACCATTTTAAACAGGCCGCGCGTGGAGAAGCGGCGGCGCTGGCCGTGGTAGAGGTGTTCGGGGCAGTTGCGGTTGTGGGTGGTGGTAAATAAGACGTGGTCGCCATCGGGCAGCAGGGTGTCAATCATTTGCAGCTCGGGATGCTCTAGATAAACGCGCACGAGCATTTCGGCTTCGCGCGGCATGGGCAGCTGGCGGGTTTTGTCGCCTTTTTCGGTTGTGCGCAGCAGCAGGCGCGGCTCGCCATCATCAATGATGGTGATGAGGTTGCTGCGGTTGAGTGCGGCCACGCCGCTGATGCGCAGGCCGCAGCCAATCAGGATGCTGATAATGGCGGCATCGCGCACGCCCTCAAAGGTAGACAAGTCGGGCTGCCACATGAGCTTTTCGGCGTTGTCGAGCGTCATCACGCGTGGCAAGGGGCGGCCTGTTTTGGGGTAGTCGAGCTCGGCGGCAGGATTGGCGGGCACGAGGTTCAGACGGCCTGCCCAAGCGTAGAACTCGCGCAGGCAGGATATGTGCGGCTTGCGCGAGATGGCTTTCAGGCCTTTTTTGTGCAGATAGGGGCCGGTGAATACGGCCAGGTCGTCGCTGCTAGCGTGGCGCGGATCTTTGCCGGCGAGCCATGCTTCAAAACGCGCCAAGGTGTCGCGATAGGCCGCAATGGTGCGATCGGCACAGCCATCGTTGGCCGATTTGTACAACAAAAATTCTTCAAAATTTCTATTCATTTCAAGCCCGCTCCGGGGAACCACTGGCAAAAATAGGTGTGAAACTGTGGATGAGGCTTATTGTATCAATAAAGCTTTGAAAATGCAGCGGTTTCGCTCCACGAAATCCCACAAAATGCCGTGGATTGGCGTTTCCATTCCGTGGATGCTTTTTTAAGCAGCGCTCAATTCCGTGGATGGCCGATTTCTGCTTTTCCACGCTTTCTTTATCTTTATCTTTTTGAAAATATTAAATAAATATAAATATAAGGCGGCGAAAACGAAAAATAGGCGATGTGGGGAAAAAAGGCATTTTGTGGATTTGAAAAAAAATCCGTGGATAAAAAGGCGAAATGGTGGAAGCTGATTTTATATAAATCAATGATTTAGCTTAAATCCACGGAAAAACCCACGGAATTTTTTCAAAACTGTTCGAACCTTTTGGCAAAAACAGCGGTTTTGGCCTTTTTCATGCCTGCGGCGGCATCGATAAAAGCGAAGTAGTGGCTTGGGCTTGGCAGGAAAAGCGAAGTTTGGGCATAAAGAAAGGCCGTCTGAAGTGGAATGGCTTCAGACGGCCTTGGTTTAATAGTTGCAGACAAGCAACTCGCCGCTGGTGCCGGTGGTTTTGGCGCGGCTGATGCTGTAGGCCAGCTCCAGCCGCGTGATGCGGTAGGAATTGAACAAGGCCGTGATGTCCGGGTGGTCATTGATGGAGAGCATCATTTTACCCTGCATGCTGCCCATGGCTTCGGCCAGCCGCTCGTATTCTTCCCAGCCGAACTCTTGCGGGTAGCCGGCCGTTTGCCAATACGGCGGGTCGGCATAAAAGCAGGTGTGCGGCCGGTCGTAGCGTTTCAGGCAGCCTTGCCACGGCTCATTCTCAACGTACACGCCACCCAAACGCTGTTGGGCGGCTGCCAGCTTGGCGCGCACGTTGGCAGCGTTGAATGCTTTGCCGGTGGTGGCGGTGCCGAAGTGCTGGTCTTTGGTTTTACCGCCGAATGCGGTGTGTTGCAGATAGAAAAAACGTGCGGCCCGCTGAATATCGGTTTGTGTGGCCGGCGGGGTTTGCTGGAGTTGGCGAAAGGTGGCGCGGCTGGTAAGCGTGAAATCGAACTGGCGCAAGAACTCATCAAAATGATGTTGTACAACGCGGTAGAGGTTAACCAGCTCGCCGTTAATGTCGTTTAGCACTTCCGTTTTCGCG
>ERZ650307.390-NODE-390-length-24763-cov-5.535414_pt1 | contig 24763 bp, 25 predicted proteins | sample MGYA00376243_ERZ650307 | MGnify/ENA primary metagenome ERZ650307 (study PRJEB26733, sample SAMN07839242) | wastewater metagenome | biome: urban; feature: artificial channel; material: waste water | place: USA: North Carolina | collected 2016-03-31 ... | reverse complement strand
CATGAGGCTGGCGCTATTGAATATACCGGGCATAAAGTACTGGCGTTGCCTCAGGTAAATGGCAAGCTTCAGGCAGATACAGTAAAGGCTTATGTGGAGCGTTTTTATGGAGATGCCAATCACGAACATATGGTATTTCCTGGTATGGTCTATATCTCACATCCTACGGAATATGGCACCTTGTATACAAAACAAGAATTGAGTGACCTTGCTAGCGTTTGTAGTCACTTTCAAATTCCTTTGTATTTAGATGGAGCTCGTTTGGGATATGGTCTTGCTGCAAGGGACACAGATCTCGATTTGAAAGCAATCGCTACCTTAACAGATATTTTCTACATCGGTGGAACTAAAATGGGAGCCTTACTTGGTGAAGCAGTTGTCTTCACTAAAAATAATCAGCCAAAGCATTTTTCAACAATTGTAAAACAACATGGAGCATTACTTGCAAAAGGTCGTGTAGTCGGTGTTCAATTCGATCGATTTTTTACAGAAAATCTATATGTGGAGATTGGTCGTCATGCGATTGAAATGGCGGAGCGTTTAAAAAGAATCTTGACTGAAAAAGGATATCAATTTTATCTGCAATCACCTACTAATCAACAGTTTATCATTGTTTCGAATAAAGTCCTAAACCATTTTGACGAATTAGGAATTGTTTATAGTTTTTGGGAAAAATATGATGAGTATAGTACGGTAATTCGCTTAGCAACAAGCTGGTCTACAACTGAAGAAGATATTACTGAATTAGAAAGCTTGTTATAACATTACATTCATTTACACAGTAAAATTTTTAATAAAAACGAATAAAAATACAAAAAACTGTTGACAAATGTATAAATATGATTTAAAATAGCATAAACATACAAAAGAAACTGTTGGTATGTTAAATATTATGATTTTTTATACAGGAGATTATTATGAAATTTAAGTCAATTTATAGGTTCGCGACTATTTGTTTTGCCTCTACTATCCTTGTTGCTTGTAACTCAAGCTCAACTTCAAATACTTTGCAAAAAATTGAAGACAAAGGAAAAATTGTTGTTGCTTTAAATCCAGAATTTCCTCCGTTTGAATACAAAACCATTGTAGATGGAAAAGATACAATTGTTGGTGCGGATATTGAGCTAGCGAAAGCAATCGGGGAGGAGTTAGGAGTTGAGGTTGAATTCTCTAGCATGAGCTTTTCAAATGTATTAGCGAGTGTACAGAGCGGTAAGTCTGATATTGCCATTTCGGGTATTTCTGCAACCGAAGAGCGTGCAAAAATCTATGATTTCTCTGAGGCTTATTATCAATCGGTAAACAAAATGATTATAAAGAAATCTGACGCAACTCGCTTAACAAGCATCGAGGATTTCGTTGGTACATCAATTGGAACGCAAAAGGGTACCATTCAAGAAAGTGTCGGAAAAGAAGAATTCACTGGGGCCACAATAATTAGTTTAGATAAAAATGGCGATTTGATTCAACAATTAAAGGCTGGTCAGCTTGATGGTGTCATCTTTGAAGAGCCAATTGCCAAAGCCTACGTGGGGGTCAATAGTGACTTACAAATAGTTGATATGGATATTGAATCTTCAATTTCTGATTCTTACGCGGTTGCAATGCCAAAGGGTAGTACCGAATTAAAGGAAAAAATTGACAAAGTCATTACTGAGTTAGTTGACTCTGGTAAAATGGATCAATTTGTTGAGGAGGCCTACCAGCAATCCATCAGTAATAATTAGTTGTTTTTGAGAATAAATATTCAAATCGATTGGTTGACAATTGAATAAAAATTCGATAGAATATTCACTATCGAATCAAAAAAGGTTGATTTGGAAATGAATGAAAAGGAACTGTTTATTAATGAAATTGAAAAAAATGCTTACCCTAGCTGCGACATTTGTCGCTACCCTATCTCTAGCTGCTTGTTCAGCAAGCTCTAGTTCAGATTCCAGCCAATCCACATTAGAAAAGATTAAAGAAAAAGGTACGTTGGTTGTTGCTACTAGTCCAGACTATGCACCATTTGAGTTTCAAGCCCTTGTTGATGGCAAGAATGAAGTCGTTGGTGCAGATATTATGCTTGCACAAAAGATTGCTGATGAATTGGGAGTAAAACTTGAAGTTTCAGCAATGAGTTTCGATAATGTCTTATCTAGTGTACAAAATGGGAAAGCTGATATTGCTATTGCTGGTCTATCATACTCAGATGAACGTGCGAAAGTTTTTGACTTCTCAGAAAGCTATTACCAAATTGCTGATGTATTGCTTATCAAAAAAGATGATGCAAGTACCTTAACTTCAATTGATGCAATATCAGGTAAAAACCTGGCTGTCCAAAAAGGTTCTACTCAGGAAACATATGCTAAATCAGAAATAAGTCAGGCTAAAATTGTTTCATTGACATTAATGGGAGAAGCAGTAAATGAACTTAAAGCTGGTAAAGTTGATGCTGTTTTGATGGATTCACCTGTCGCAGCTGGTTATGTTTCACAAAACTCAGATTTAGCCATTGCTTCAATTGAATTCCCAACTATTGATGAAAATTCAAAAGTTATTGCTCTTCCAAAAGGAAGTGATGACTTGAAAACAAGCATTGACAAGGTTATTAATGAAGTCAAATCAAGTGGTGAATTTGATACCTTCTTAGAAAAAGCAGCCACTTATACAGCTGTTGAATAGAATACAAAAAAACTTGTAAGTCTAAAAGTAGAGACTTACAAGTTTTTTCTACTTCATTTTTTCGAAATAGAAACTAGTTAAGCGTGGCATGGTTATCGTAACACCATTCTCATTTGGATAGATACTAAATGATTCCATTGGGATGGTACTAGATGAGAAGACTAGCTTATATTCGGATTCTGCAGGCAGATCCAAATGTACGTCGAAGAGTTCTTGGTCATTAAAATTATGGATCGTTAGAATTTCTTGGTCATCACTCATACGTGAAAATGCAAAGAGATTACTATCACCATCAATTTTTACCCAATTAAACCCTTTTTCGTAGGCTTGATAATCATACTTCCAAAAGGCATCGTTTTCTTTATAGAAAGTAGATAAGGTTTTCATCATTTGATAGAAGGATTGGTGAATTGGAAATTGTAGTAAATTCCAATCCATTTCAGTATATTCATGCCATTCACGAATATGTCCCCATTCATTGCCCATAAAGAGTAATTTTTTACCAGGATGGGCAAAATAGAAGCTATAGTAGGCACGCGCCAAATTAAATTTATCTTCGTAATTTCCATCCATTTTCTCTATGATGGAGTGTTTCCCATGCACAACTTCATCATGTGAAAGTGGAAGAAGGAAATGCTCGTTTTGGTTGTAATACATTCCGAACGTTATTTCGTTTGAATGGTATTTGCGGTAGGCAGATGGGCGACCCATGTATTTTAGCGTATCATTCATCCAGCCCAAATCCCATTTCATATCGAATCCTAAACCGCCATCTTCTAAGGAATGGGTTACTTTTGGAAAGCTAGAAGAATCTTCTGCAATCATTAGAACACCTTTATAGTCCGTATGAACCATTGCATTGACACGCTTGATAAAATCGATGGCAGCATGGTTTATTTTGTCTTCAGTCGTTTCCCCTCGCCAATAAAGGAGATAGGATAGAGCGTCAACGCGTATGCCATCAAAATGGAAGTATTCTAGCCAATATTTCAAATTTGAAAGTAAGAAAGACTGTGTCATGCCTTTACCAAGGTCAAAATTGGCAGTTCCCCACTGATGATTTTCTCGATCATGCTCATAAGGGTATTCATACAACCAACTACCATCAAACTGGTATAGACCATGTGCATCTTTACAAAAATGTAATGGAACCCAGTCTAAGATAACGCCAATCCCAGCATGATGAAGCTGATCAACTAAATATTTTAATTCGTCTGGCTTACCAAACCGACTGGTGGGACTATAATAATCTGTGACTTGATAGCCCCATGATGCGTCTAATGGGTGCTCAGTAATTGGAAGCAACTCGACATGCGTATAGTTGTTTTCTTTGAGATGCTCGATCAAAAGCGGGGTGATATCCTTATAACTATTGAAGGCCTCCATCGGAGCCCCACCCTCATTTCTATTGACGAATTTTTGCTTCCAAGATCCCAAATGCACTTCATAGATGGAGACAGGTTGTTCTTTGAAGTCATATTCCACTCTCTCATTCATCCAAGCTTGATCTTTGAATTTATAGCGTGAGTTGTAGGTGGTAGAAGCAGTCTCTGGGCGAACTTGACTGAAAAATGCGTATGGATCAGCCTTATATATTTCCCGACCGTCATGGGTAATAATCAAATATTTATAATTCTCAAGTGACTTTAATCCTTCAATATAGAGTTGAAAAACACCATCAATTTCCCACTGCATTTGATGACTTCTTTGCCACGCATTAAAATCACCAATCACAAATACCTCCCTAGCATTAGGAGCATAGACACGAAAATGGGTACCGAGTATCTTGTTTCTCTCTTTTACCATGTGTGCACCCATCTTTTCGTAAAGGGTGGTATGTTCACCGGAATTCATATAATATAGGTCTAAATCAGTAAATTCTTTCATAGCAATCTCCATTGTGCAAAAGGAGTGGACGGGGGTCTCACTCCAAATCAATCCTTATTTGTATTCTAACCACTTATTTCATGATAGAGCCAGATGTATTTTTCAGCCGAAGCAGTCCAGCTAAAGTCTCGCTTCATCGCTTGTTCAACCATCCTAAACCAATCTTCTGGCCGGTCATAGTAAGTTTGAAGGGCTAAATCGTAGACTTGACGCATATTGTAGGCATCACGTCCTCCAAAACTAAAACCAGTACCTTCTTTTGTTTCCATGTTATAAGGTGTGACGGTATCAACTAGACCACCTGTTTCACGAACCAATGGGAGTGTTCCATAGTGCATAGAAATCAGTTGGCTAATACCACATGGTTCAAACATAGATGGCATTAAGAAGAGGTCACTTGCTGCGTATATTTGATGGGCGAGTGGTTCATTGTACCCACGATAGAAGGCGAATTTATCAGGATATGCCTGTTTGAAATGATTAAAGGCATTTTCAATATCAGTTTCACCATTTCCTAATATCACAAATTGAACATGAGCTTGTAGAAGATGTCCGAGTACCTCAGTCAAAAGATAGAAGCCTTTCTGCCAGGTTAAACGTGATACAATTCCTACCAGAATGACATTCTCATCTTGTGGCAGTGCAAATTGGGCTTGTAATGCCAATTTGTTTGCTTTTTTCTCAGCTATATTTTCCAAGCTGTAATTCTTTACTAAATAGTGATCTGTTTGGCTATCCCAACTATCATAGTCTATACCATTGACAATACCGACAAGATCATGTTTACGCAACTCTAAAACGTGTTGCATATTTTCACCAAATTCTTCTGTCAGAATTTCTCGTGCGTAGGTTTCTGAAACAGTTGTTACCTTATCAGCATACAAAATTCCTAATTTCATGAAACTGATGCATTCATCATGAAAACGTGCAATACCATCCAAGTAGTAGCTGTAGTCCATGCCAAGTGCGGACCAAAGTGCCTGCTTATGAAAAATACCTTGGAAGGCTAAATTATGAATGGTAAAGACATGTTTGATGCTACGGAATTCTTCGCGGTAGCTATAGAATGTGCGGCATAGGAAAGGAAGTGCAGCTGTATGCCAATCATGTGTGTGCATGACATCTGGGAAGTAGTTCAGGGCTTCTAAGAGGCGACAAGTGGCATGTTGGAAATAACCAAATCGCATAGCGTCATCATCATATCCATATAATTCATCCCGTTCAAAGAAATCACGATGTTCAATGAAGTAAAAGGTTACCCCGTCAATAACTTGACTGTATACATTGGCCATGGATTGAATATCCCCAGCTCGAACGTCAAAGCTCGATACATAATCAAAATCAGCGTGATTATGTATCGCAATCTTTTTATAAAGTGGAAGTACTACCCGTACATCCAGACCTTGCTTAACAAGTTCTTTAGGAAGTGAACCGATAACATCAGCTAAGCCACCTGTTTTGATGAATGGAAGTCCCTCAGATGCAACAAAGAGAACAGATTTTTTAGTCATATCAACTCCTAAATGATTTGGTAAGGTTTCAGGTATGAAGGGGAAGTTTGACTTCCTTTGATGTCAATTGGGTGGATAATTTTGGTGGCTTTATCAACAATGGCATTTTCAATATTTGCACCCGTCTTAATGGTCACACCATTGAGAATGATTGAGTTCTTTATCACAACACCCTCTTCAATGACAACATCACGGTCAATGACAGAATTTTCAACTTGACCATTAATATTCGCTCCATTTGCAACAATACAGCCTTTTACTTCAGCTAATGGACCATACAAGGTAGGAGAGGAGTCACTCGTCTGTGTATGGATAGGCCAGTCATGTTTGAAGAGCAATTTACGGGTATCCCGTTGAAGCAACTCCAGCTGAGTTGTAAAATAGGCTTCCACGCTGTTGATACAAGCAACAAAATCTCGATGAGCATAACCCATGATTTTGTATTGGTCCACAACATCTCTTAGAATATCTTTAAGCCAGTATAAAGAAGAAACCTTATTCGCACGTTGAATCAATTCGATAAAGGTCGTGCGTTTCATGAAGTAAGCTTCTAATGAAACCGGGCGATTCTTGTATTTGCCATGATTTTCTTCAAATGCAATCACTCGACGGTCATCACCGAATTTCAAGGTTTGACACCCAATGAAATTTTCCTTCGCATTTGAAACGTTTTTATAGAGTACAGTGATGTCAGCTTCGTTTGCGATATGTTCCTCCATTACTTTTGAAAAATCTTGACTATAGATAAAGTAGGAAGGAGCGATTAAGACATATTCCTTTGTAGAACTTTCGATATAATGGATATTTTCAGAAAATGCGTTAATATCATGCTGATAAACTGAGTTTGGATCTATCACACTGTTAAGCAAGCGTAATGAGCCACGTTTACTGTTGATGTTGTAGTGTTTACCGGTACCCACGTGCTGAATGGTAGAACGCATTCTTGCAGGCATATAAACTTGAAATTCAGTAATGCCTGAGTTAGACATATTTGATAGCACAAAGTCGATTAGACGGTAGCGACCTAGGAAGCTAAAAGCTTGAACACCACGGTGACTCATAACGTCACCAAAATGCACATTGTTTCCTTCAATATTTACAATTCCGAGTGTATTTCTTAGCATAGCATTCCTTTCTTACTTACTTACATTTTTGTCAACCAAAAGAATTTTATCAAGAGTTCCTGAAAGTTTGACATTATCAGCAATTTTCACATCCTCAGCAACAATGACATAGTCAAGCTCTGCGCCTTCACCAATCACTGATCCCGGTAACAGAACAGAGTTTTTAACAACCGCATCCTTATTTACCTGAACATCGTTTGAAATAACGGAATGTTCAACATAACCATCAATAATGGCCCCTTTATCAATATAGGCAGATTTAACAGTTGCAGAAGCACTAATAACTTGGGCGGGTGAACCTTTGTCTTCAGAGTAAATTCTCCAAGTTCTGTCGGATAAATCTAAATCACCAGAATGGTCAATTAAGTCCATATTTGACTCCCATAGGCTATTCACTGTACCAACATCTTTCCAATAACCTTGGAATGGATGGGCAATAAGAGTACGGCCATCTGAAAGATATTTTGGAATAATATCGTGACCAAAGTCGTGTGAAGAAGTTTCTAATTTATCATCTTCTTGTAGATATTTTTTAAGGGTTTTCCAGGTGAAAATGTAAATCCCCATCGAAGCCAGGTTGCTCTTTGGATTCTCTGGTTTCTCTTCAAATTCTTGGATGCGGTATTCTTCATCGGTATTCATGATACCAAAACGCGAAGCCTCTTTGATAGGGACTTCAATAACGGCGATAGTAGCATCCGCTTTCTTATGAATATGCGTATCAAGGAGTTTATCATAGTTCATCTTGTAGATATGGTCACCAGATAAAATAAGTACATACTCAGGATCATGGAGATCAATAAAGTCAATGTTTTGCGTAATCGCATCAGCTGTTCCTTTATATAATCCAAAACCTTCGATTTTTTCACTCGGTGGCAATACAAAGACACCAGATCCTTGTACATCAAGTCCCCAACGTTGTGATTGAGCAACATATGAATTCAAGAGAACAGGCTCATACTGGGTTAAAACACCAACAATATCAATACCTGAGTTGGCACAGTTACTAAGTGGAAAATCGATGATACGATATTTTCCCCCAAATGCGACTGCTGGTTTAGCGACTTTTTTAGTCAAACCTTCTAGACGGGTTCCCCGTCCACCAGCAAGGATCATAGCTAACATTTTATTTTGAGCCATCTAATCACTCCTTTGTATTTGATACATGTATTATAGCACAGAATGAAAAAAAATGAAAGCGTTTCCCTGCTGTAAAATGAAAAATTTTCAATTATTTTACGAAACACTTTCACAAATATATTATATTAAATTTATAGGCATAAAAATTTAAATTTTATCGAATTTTACTTCCTCAAGAAGAAACTCTATAAATTTTTCACCCATATCAGAGAGAACTGCCTTTTCATGCTTGATATAGACCAATTCAATTTCATCATCATATTCTAGAGGGATTGAAACGATATTATCTCCGTTCAAATTGGAGTTAAGAATACCTGTTGCAATAGTGTAGCCATCAAGTCCAATTAACAAATTAAAAAGAGTTGCACGGTCAGAGACAACGATTGACTTTTTATGGTGTTCTTGAGATAAAATTTCTTCTGAGAAGTAGAAGGAGTTATGAATCCCTTGTTCGTAGCTGAGATAAGGGAAATCAACTAAGTCAGACAGTTTGATTGATTTCTTAGAGGCAAGGGGATTGGTTTTACTAACAAAAATATGAGGACTTGCTGTAAAAAGATACGTATGAGACAAGCGATAATCATCTAGTAATTTGAGAAGAACCTCTCGATTATAGCTATTCAAAAAAAGTACACCTATCTCAGAACGGAAATTCTTCACGTCATCAATAATTTCCCAAGTCCGTGTTTCCCTTAAGAATAGTTCATAGTTTTCCATCTCTGTTTCCTTTAACAAGGAAACGAAAGCATTTACGACAAAAGCATAGTGCTGGGAAGACACACTGAATAATTGTCGTTTGGCATTCGGATTTTTATACCGGTCTTCCAATAATTCAGTCTGTTCAACAATCTGCCGTGCGTAAGAAAGAAATTCCATCCCGTCCTTTGTTAAGGTAATTCCTTTGGGGGTTCGATAGAATATTTTGATATTCATTTCTTTTTCAAGATCTCGCACAGCGTTTGAAAGACTTGGTTGTGTGATAAATAATTGTTTGGCAGCTTCATTCATACTGCCTGTTTCAGCGATTTTGATAATGTAATATAATTGTTGAATTCTCATAATTCTATTTTAACATGAAAATTGACAAATGATATGAAAAAATGTATAATGCTGAAAATAATAACCTTTAACTGAGTCCAGAGAGGCGAAGAAGGGAACGTGATAAAAAGGACAGATTCTGTCTTCTTTTCGTGTAACCTTGCTAGCCAGCAAGGTTTTTTCTCTGCACCGACTTTCTTGTATTCTGAGAATTATAGAATAGGGGAAAAATGATTTTAAAAGAACAAATGTTACTTGTTGAACAAGTTCAACTTGCACCGCGAATTTTTTCAATGATTTTGCAAGGAGAGATGGTTTCCGAAATGAGGATTGGACAATTTATCCATATTCGGGTTCCAAATGATGCAATGCTCTTGCGGAGACCGATTTCCATTTCTGAAATTGATTATGATAGATCCCAATGTCGGATTATTTACCGTGTGGAGGGTCTTGGGACAGATGTTTTCTCAAACATGGTTGCAGGGGATTATTTGGATGTCATGGGGCCACTCGGAAATGGTTTTGAGATTGATTTTCTCAAAGACGGTGATGCGATACTTATTATTGGTGGTGGCATCGGTGTTCCTCCTCTCGTGGAGGTAGCAAAACAAGCTGCGAAGCGTGGTGCTAAGGTCACGTCAGTGATTGGCTTTGCCACTAAAGAAGCTGTGATTTTGGAGGAGGAGTTGGCGAAGTATGGCTCTGTTCATGTCACAACAGATGATGGTTCCTATGGAATTAAAGGTTCTGTGGCAACAGTAGTGGAGCAGCTGACAAATGACTTTTCTGCCATCTATTCCTGTGGAGCGCCTGGTATGATGAAGTATGTTGACCAACGGTTCCAAGATCATCCACATGCTTACCTCTCGCTTGAAGCCCGCATGGCTTGTGGAATGGGCGCTTGCTATGCCTGTGTTGTCAAACCAAAGGGAGGACAAGAGCACGAGAACAAGCGCGTCTGCAAAGAAGGTCCAGTGTTTGAGACTGGAAGTCTGGTTTTATAGGAGGACAACATGGAGAAATGTTTAGCGATTTCCTTACCAGGATTAGAATTAAAAAATCCCATTATTCCTGCATCTGGTTGTTTTGGTTTTGGTCAAGAGTATGCAGATTATTATGACCTTAACCAGCTTGGATCAATTATGATTAAAGCGACCACTCGTCATCCTCGCTATGGCAATGCGACTCCCCGTGTTGCGGAAACTCCAGCAGGTATGCTCAATGCCATTGGCCTTCAAAATCCTGGTGTTGATGCCGTCTTGTCCGAAAAACTCCCCTGGTTGGAACAGCATTTTCCAGATTTGCCTATCATTGCCAATGTAGCTGGTTTTTCAAACGAAGAATATGCCTACGTTTCAGGAAAAATTTCAAAGGCTCCGAATGTGAAGGCAATTGAGCTAAACATTTCTTGTCCTAATGTAGACCATGGTAACAATGGTCTTCTAATAGGACAGGTGCCAGAATTAGCTTATGAAGCTGTAAAAGCAGCAGTTACAGCATCATCCTTGCCAGTCTATGTCAAACTCACACCGAGTGTAGCTGATATTACCCTTTTGGCTAAAGCGGCTGAGGATGCAGGTGCAAGTGGCTTAACGATGATCAATACCCTAGTTGGTATGCGATTTAATTTGAAAACTCGACAACCGATTCTGGCAAATGGTACGGGTGGTATGTCTGGCCCAGCTGTGTTTCCAGTTGCACTCAAGCTCATCCGTCAAGTCGCTCAGATGACGAATCTTCCTATCATAGGAATGGGCGGTGTAGATTCGGCAGATAAAGCCCTTGAAATGATGATTGCAGGCGCAGCGGCTATCGGTGTGGGAACGGCGAATTTCACGGACCCATTTGCTTGTCCAAAGATTATTCAAGACTTGCCAAAACGCATGGAAGTTTATGGTATTGATTGTTTGGAACAGTTACGGAAAGAGATTCGTACAAGCTTGAGTCAAGATTGACAAGCTTCGTATAAAAGAGTAATATTAAAGAAACTAACTCCTTTAACTATGTCCAGAGAGGCTGGGAAGGTGTCATGTAAATTGCTTGAAAATGTATTGTTCAGGCTGACTTCGTGTACAACCCTGTCTCAATTGGCAGGGTTTTTATGCATATTTGAAAGGATTTTATGAAAGAGAATCGACCAATTATTGCCCTAGATTTTGCAAGCAGAACAGAAGTGCAAACTTTCCTAGAACAGTTTCCGAGCCAAGAAAAACTATTTGTAAAGGTAGGAATGGAACTATACTATGCGGAAGGCCCTGATATCATTCACTATTTGAAAGACTGCGGTCACAGTATTTTCTTAGACTTGAAACTTCATGATATTCCCAATACCGTTGAGTCTGCGATGCGAGTATTGGCAAAACTCGGTGTGGATATGACAAATGTTCACGCTGCTGGTGGTGTGGAGATGATGCAGGCAGCTCGTAGAGGATTAGGGGAGGATGCGATTTTAATCGCTGTTACTCAGTTGACCTCAACTTCTGAAGAGCAGATGAGAAAGGACCAGAATATTCAAACCAGCTTACAGGATGCAGTAGTGCATTATGCTCAAAAGGCTCAAGAAGCAGGTTTAGACGGGGTTGTCTGTTCCGCTCATGAAGTTAAACTCATAAAAGAAGCTACAAATCCCGAATTTGTTTGTCTGACACCTGGAATTCGGCCAAGTGGTGGAGAAATCGGTGATCAAAAACGAGTCATGACACCAGCAGATGCTGCTCGAATCGGTAGTGATTACATCGTAGTAGGTCGCCCGATTACAAAATCAGAAGATCCTTATGAATCCTATTTGGCAATCAAAGAAGAATGGAGTCGTGGATGATTCAAATGAGGTAATGGGTCTTTCATTTATAAATGGATTGATTTAAGGCTCGAGGAGAAGATATGGGAAATATTATGTCAAAGGATTTATTTTTTGATGATTCTAAGTACCGTTTTGATGATGGTAAAGTTGAGCATTTTTCACCAAACTTAGTGTTAAATGGCTATAAAGGTGACAAGGGTTCACGAATAGAACCAGCATTTTTAGGTGGATACAAGGCTATTCGGCGGGATGGTCATGTAGATAAGGCACGCATTTAAAAGGAGGTCTATTATGACATTAGCAACAGAAATCGCATCACACTTATTAGATATTAAGGCAGTTCATCTGCGTCCTGAAAAGCCATTTACATGGGCATCAGGTATCAAATCCCCTATCTATACAGATAATCGTATTACACTATCTTATCCTGAAACTCGAAATCTGATTGAAGATGGCTTTGTTCAACGAATTGAAGAGGAATTTCCTGAGGTTGAGGTGATTGCCGGAACTGCCACAGCCGGTATCCCACATGGTGCCATCATTGCAGATCGGATGAATTTACCATTTGCCTATATTCGAAGCAAACCAAAAGATCATGGTGCAGGTAATCAATTAGAAGGTCGCATCATCAAGGGACAAAAAATGGTGGTTGTTGAAGACCTGATTTCTACTGGAGGATCTGTACTAGATGCCGTAGCAGCAGCTGAGCGTGAAGGTGCTGAAGTGATTGGTGTGGTAGCTATTTTCACATATGAGTTGCCAAAGGCAGAACGAAATTTTGACAATGCTGGCGTGAAATTGGTGACACTCAGCAATTATTCAGAGTTGATCAAGGTTGCAAAAGTGCAAGGTTACATTAGTGCGGATGGTTTAGATTTACTTAAAAAGTTTCGTCAAGATCAAGAAACTTGGCAAGAAAAGTAAGATGTTAAGGAATTGACTGTTTTTTGGGAACTCAACTTGCAAAGTGGTATAATGGACTTCTAAGAATAGTGAAGATATACAGAAAGATTCTTTGAGGGAGTTGAAATGATTTCAGTTATTGTACCGTGCTTTAATGAGGAAGAAACGATTCATTATTTTTATCAGGCGATGGAAAAGGTTCGAATAAAAATGAATGAGGAGTTTGAATATATTTTTGTCAATGATGGTTCTAAAGATAGTACTTTATCCATTTTACGTTCATTGTCTGTGCAAGATCGGTCTGTGCGTTATCTTTCATTTTCTCGTAATTTCGGCAAAGAAGCTGCCCTTTTTGCGGGTCTCGAGGCAGCCAATGGTCATTTAGTAACAGTCATGGATGCTGACTTACAAGACCCACCTGAAATGTTGATGGAAATGAAGCAAATGCTTGACGATAATTCAGACTTGGATTGTGTGGGAACTCGTCGTGTCAGTCGTGACGGTGAGCCACTGATTCGTAGTTTTTTTGCAACATTATTCTACAAATTGATGAATAAAATCAGCCAGGTGGAGGTCGTTGACGGTGCACGTGATTTCCGTCTCATGCGGCGTCATATGGTTGATGCCATTCTTTCTGTTTCTGAATATAACCGTTTTTCCAAAGGCTTATTTGCTTGGGTAGGTTTTAAAACAGAATACCTGCCCTATAAAAATGTTGAGCGTGTTGCTGGTGAAACTAGTTGGTCTTTATGGAAGTTACTGTCTTACTCCATTGAAGGAATTATCAACTTTTCGGATACACCTTTAAATATAGCATCCTACACAGGATTCTTTACATTCTTGTTGTCACTGGTTTTAATGGTTTTCGTAGTCATCAAAACCTTGGTATTCGGTGATCCGACAATTGGCTGGCCATCGACTATCTGTATTATCTTATTTTTAGGTGGCCTGCAGTTGATGACTATTGGTATACTCGGTAAATATTTGGCAAAAATTTTCTTGGAAACGAAGAAACGTCCGATTTACATTGTTAAAGAGAGAAGTTCAAACTAGGAGTGATGTATGGAACATTCGGCTTGGCACGAACCGATAAAGGCACAGTTGCCAGATCATTATTTTAACAAAATCAATCAATTCTTAGATCAAGTTTATGCCAGTGGTACCATCTATCCGCCTCGAGATAAGGTATTTGCTGCTATTCAGGCAACAGAATTGAAAAATGTCAAGGTAGTTATATTAGGTCAGGACCCCTATTATGGACCTGGTCAGGCACAGGGCTTATCGTTTTCAGTTCCGAACTCGGTGGCAGCTCCGCCATCTCTTCAAAACATCTTAAAAGAATTGAGGGATGATATTGGAGTCAAGGAAGACCATGATTTGACAGCATGGGCGGAACAAGGTGTGCTTTTGCTCAATGCTTGTTTAACTGTTCCAGCAGGTCAGGCAAATGGGCATGCGGGGCAAATCTGGGAGCCTTTTACGGACGCTGTTATTAAGGTGGTCAATAGCTTAGACCAGCCTGTCGTCTACATTCTATGGGGTACCTATGCTCGCAAGAAAAAAGTGCTGATAACCAATCCAAAACATCTGATTGTTGAATCTGCTCATCCTAGCCCACGTTCAGCTTATCGAGGTTTCTTTGGAAGCAAACCCTTCTCCCAAGCAAATGCTTTTTTAACATCTCATGGAAGTACGGGAATTAATTGGCTCCAATAATTGTTATTTGGTCATACAAGGAGAATAAAAATGTTATTAGTGAAAAATGGTCGTGTTTTAGATCCTCAAACTGGACTAGATAAAACTTGCGACATCTTAATAGATGGAAAGAGAATTGTAAAAATTGCGGAGTCAATTTCTGCTGACGTTGAACAAGTGCTTGATGCAACAGGATTAGTTGTTGCCCCTGGTTTGGTTGATATTCATGTTCATTTTCGTGAGCCTGGTCAGACCCATAAAGAAGATATTCACACAGGAGCCTTAGCAGCCGCAGCTGGTGGCTTTACTTCTGTTGTCATGATGGCTAACACTAATCCGACGATTTCTACAGTAGAAACTCTGAATGAAGTCCTGGAATCTGCTAAAAAAGAAGCCATCCATATTTATAGTGTGGCAACCATTACCAATCAATTTGATGGGCAAAATCTGACCGATTTTTCCGCCTTATTGGAAGCTGGAGCGGTCGCCTTTTCGGACGACGGTATTCCTTTGACAAATGCTGGCGTGGTTAGAAAAGCTATGAAATTAGCCAAAGTGCAGGGCTGTCTCATCAGTCTGCATGAAGAAGACCCTGACCTGAATGGTGTCTTGGGACTCAACGAGCAAGTGGCCGAAAAACATTTTCATGTTTGTGGTGCAACTGGCGTAGCAGAATACAGTATGGTCGCTCGCGATGTCATGATTGCCTATGAAACGGGTGCGCGTGTTCATATCCAGCATTTATCCAAAGCCGAGTCGGTCAAGGTGGTTGAATTTGTTCAAGGTCTCGGAGCAAATGTTACAGCAGAAGTAGCACCCCAACATTTTTCACGAACAGAAGACTTACTTCTAACAAAAGGTGCCAATGCCAAGATGAATCCGCCGTTACGCTTGGAGAGCGATCGGTTGGCAGTGATTGAAGGATTGAAAACTGGTGTTATCTCTGTTATTGCAACGGATCATGCTCCTCATCACGCGGATGAAAAAAATGTAGAAGATCTCACAAAGGCTCCATCAGGAATGACAGGCTTGGAAACATCGCTTTCACTTGGCCTGACTCACTTGGTAGAAGAAGGACACTTGAAGCTCATGCAATTGCTGGAAAAAATGACTATTAATCCTGCCAAGCTCTACGGTCTTGATGCTGGCTATCTTGCGGAAAACGGTCCTGCAGACCTTGTTATTTTCAATCCAGATGCAAATCGAACAGTCACAGCTGATTTTGCGTCAAAATCTGCAAACTCCCCATTTATCGGTGATACTTTGAAAGGCGATGTCTACTTTACAATTTCAGATGGAAGAATCGTTTATCATAAAAAATAAAAGCATATGGAACTGTAGCCAACTTGGTTGCAGTTTTTTTAACGTTAAAGCCACATTTATATGCATCATATAGGAAGTCAAGTCTTGCTGAGATGGAAATGATTGTGGAAGTGTTCGAAATATTTCCAGGTATTCTAACGAAAATTTCAACAGTGTCATTTCAAATATCTGTTTAAACAATAAGGAAATCGTTCCAAAATTCATTTTTGAATACCTCAATGCCATTCTAATACAAACATTTTACGAACATTTTAACTATGATAACGAATTCAATGTTTTTGTTTTTAGATAGAGAAGTGTATAATAACTATATAACTCACTTAAGAAAGGTCGATTTATGAAAAAGAAAGATTTATTGTTGCCTGTGTTGTCTACCCTGTTGTTGTCGCCAGTGATTTTGGCTCAACAAGTTCAAGCTGATGAAGTACAGACTGCAGATACCTCATCAACTATTGTCCAACAGACTGAAACTACAGGGACAAGTGCAAGTTTTTCTAATTCAGCTTTAAATACTCCAGAGACAGGATCATCTGGTTCAACAAGAGATGGGGCAACTGCTGATGCAGTGGCTATCGAAGCTAGTACCCCGACTGAAACTGCTGCCTCTAGTACAGCTACTGATTCAATTGAAGCAGTTATCATTCACACAAACGACGTTCATGGTCGAATTCTTGAAGAAAAAGGCGTAATCGGTGATGCCAAGGCTGCTGCAGTCATTGAAGAAGAACGTAGTAAAGTTGAAAATACAATTGTGGTGGATGCTGGTGATGCCTTCCAAGGACTGCCAATTTCCAACTCTACAAAAGGTGAAGACAGAGCCAATATCATGAACCAAGTCGGCTATGATGCCATGGCTGTTGGTAACCACGAATTTGACTTTGGGATGGATCAAGCAATCAAATACAAAGAGACCTTGAACTTCCCACTATTGAGTGCTAACACTTACGTTAATGGCGCTCGTGTTTTTGAAGCTTCAACCGTCGTTGATAAAACGCCAACTGTTGTCGGTGATGAATTTGTAGTCATTGGGGTAACAACACCAGAAACTGCTATAAAGACACACCCAAAAAATATTGAAGGTGTTACATTTGCAGATCCTATTACCGAAGTAAATAAGGTCATTGATGAAGTAGAAGCACGTGCACTTGCTGATAATCGTGTCTATAACAACTACATCATTCTTGCGCACTTAGGTGTTGATGCGACAACTCCTGTAGAGTGGAGAGGTTCAACACTTGCAGAAGCCTTATCACAAAATAGCAAACTTGCTGGCAAACGTGTGATTGTTATTGATGGCCATTCCCATACTGTTCAATCTGCTACATATGGTGACAATGTAACCTATAACCAGACAGGTTCCTATTTGAATAATATTGGTAAAGTTACCTTAAAATCTGAACAATTATTGGGCGAAGCAAGTCTTATTTCTGCTGCAGATACGGCCTCTGTGACACCAGATGCTTTAATTACTGAGCTTGTGAATGAAATCAAAGTAAAATATGAAGCTGAAAATGATCAAGTAGTGATTGAAAACAACCCAGTTGAATTGAATGGTGAGCGTTCAAATGTTCGTGTACGTGAAACTAACTTAGGTAATGCTGTAACAGATGCTATCTACGCATATGGTCAAACAGGTTTCTCAAATAAAACTAGCCTTGCTGTGACAAACGGCGGTGGTCTTCGTGCAACTATTGCTAAAGATCAACCTGTTACAAAAGGTGATATTATTGCAGTTTTACCATTTGGTAATATCATTTCACAAATTACAGTGACTGGTCAGCAAATTCAAGATATGTTTACGAAGTCATTGTCATCTGCCCTGCAAACTGACAAAGAAACAGGCAAATTCCTCCTAGATGAAAACGGAGCGCCTCTCTTTGAGGCAAGTGGCGGTTTCTTGCAAATCTCTGGTGCAACAGTATTTTATGATCCAACTTTACCAGTTAAAGAACGTGTGCTTCTTATTGGCATCTTAAATCCTGAGACTGGAGAATATGATGACTTGGATTTAGAAAAAACGTATTATCTCGCTACAAATGATTTCTTAGCTGCAGGTGGGGATGGCTACACAATGCTTGGTGGTGCTCGCGAAGAAGGTCCGTCAATGGATAGTGTATTTGCAGATTACCTAAAAACTGCTGACCTATCAGCCTATGCAGACATCAATCCATATTCTCGAATTATTCCTGTAGATTCTACCTTGGATACTGATGAAGATGGTTATCCTGACTTCATCGAAGTCATTGTTGGTACAGATCCTGAAAATGCAGCTTCAAATCCAGATTCCACTTCAACTGAGTCACCAAATCAAGGCTCAAATGGATCTACATCAGACAATAAGGCTCCTGTTGATACGCCTAAGGAAAAAAATGGCAAATCTGAAACTGTAAAAGGCAATGAAATTCTCAAAAAAGCACCACTGGCTAACGGAACCACTCCTGTTGCAAAGTCGGGAGTTTTACCAAATACTGGAGATCAATCAAGTCTTGGACTCAGCTTATTTGGTTTAGGACTCGCTGGACTGGCAATGGCTCTACGTCGTAAAGAAGAAATGTAAGCAATTTTTTTGAAACAGGGTCTTCGGACTCTGTTTTTTAATGGAGGAACTATGCAAACTGTATTTCAATATCAAAGAGAAGGCAAACGTGAACCAATCTCATCCTATGTCGTGCTCAGTAACTCACCACGCCGTAAGGAGTTATTAAAGTTCTTGAAACCACACATTACCTCTGTTGAAGTGGACGAACGAGGAATTGAAGAATATTTTATGAACCAATTTGCTTCCGATGATTTTCTCACTCGGGCAGCTAAAACGTGTTGTGAGATTTCCAAGGCCAAGTCTGAGATCAAGTTGGCCCCAGAACATCTCTATATTTCGGCAGATACAATTGTAATCGCAGACGAACAGATTTTTAATAAACCAAAAGATTTGACCGAGGCTGAAGAGATGTTTCGATCCTATTTTGGCAAGAGTCATTATGTGGTGACCTCAGTTTGTCTACGAACGTCGCAATCACTGGATGTTTTCTATACGCTGGCACAGATTGATTTTGTTGACTATTATCCCGCACTAGAGGAGCTAATTCAGTCCTATATTTTTGAAAAGCAACCACTTGACAAGGCAGGTGCCTATGGTATTCAGGAGCTGGATCCACGATTTGTGGCGAGTATTTACGGGGATGTTCATACCATTATCGGTCTTCCAGTAGCAGAAGTATCTCGCAGGATATTTGACGACAGCGATTTTGAAAAATAGCAGAGCTGGCAGTCTGGTTTGTGGTATAATGGAGGACGAATAGGAGAGTTTATGAGTGTCGACATTGAAAAATACAAGCAATTGGCCCTGCAGAAGCAAGGAGAACACCGAAAATTTCTAGCAAATCTCAAGAAAAGAGCGCCTAAGAATTTAGACAGAATCGTACAGGACATTCACGCAGAAGTCTTTTCTGAAATTGATTGTACAGAATGTGCAAACTGTTGCAAAACATTGGGCCCACTTTTTACCGAAGCTGATATTACTCGCATTGCCAAACATCTTCGTATGAAACTACCTGTTTTCGAAGAGATGTATTTGCGAGTAGACGAAGATGGAGATAAGGTATTTCAGGCAATGCCTTGCCCATTCCTAGGTGGAGATAATCTTTGTAGCATCTATGATGCGAGACCAAAAGCTTGCCGAGAATTTCCTCATACCGATCGCAAAAAAATCTATCAAATCAACAATTTAACCATAAAAAACTCCTTGATTTGCCCCGCAGCTTATCTCTTTGTTGAAAAACTGCGGGAAAGAATCAGTTAATTTTTCCCATTCCTACTTGGTTTTACTTCTTCGGAATTTTTTCGAAAACTTCCAGACTAATTTTCAAACTTTTGTTGCAAACGCTTGCGTATTGCGTTATAATATCTTATATATCTCATAGATAGGAGAACTTCGTGAAACAATATAAGAATTACATCTTTGATTTTTATGGTACTCTAGTAGATATTGTAACGGATGAAAACAAGTTGGAATTATGGGAAAAGCTGGCTGCTATCTATAATTCCTTTGGATGTTCTTATGGTGCTAGACAGCTGAGAAGTGCATTCCAAGAAACTGCGAATGAAGCAGAGCTTGATTTGATCCGGATCAGTCCTTACCAAGATGTCGAAATTGACTTAGAGAAAGTATTTGTTCAATTACTGACTGATACCAAATATGGACGGGAAACCCAAAATAAGCCTGCTGATTTAAAGACTTTCGGACAAATGGTAGCTACCGTATTCCGGGTCCTTTCTCGTGAAAAATTAGAAGCTTATCAGTATACCTTAGCTACCCTAGAGGAACTACAAAATAGGGGTGCACGATTGTTTATCTTATCCAATGCTCAGCGAATATTTACCCAAGCTGAGATTGAACTAACAGGTTGCGCAACCTTTATGGAGAAAATTTATATTTCCTCAGATTATCGCATTAAGAAACCTGAACCCGAATTTCTGCTAGGTTTAATGGGTGAAAATCAGTTAAATCCAGCTGAAACAGTCTTTGTCGGTAATGACTTGACTTCAGACATTGCTATTGCTCAAGCTGTTGGAATTGATGGTGTCTTACTGAATACTTTCCCTTACAGTCCTGATGAGATCTTTGCTTACCAAGAAAAAGGTTGGGACTTTACGATTATCAATGATATTATTGAACTGATTCGTTAGATGATAACCCTAAGAACTACCTTCATCAATTTGGAAGTAGTTCTTTTGATTTTCTCATTTTCTATTTTTCAAGAAGGGACATACTTTGAAATAAACTATTCAAGAACTTTTAGATAATTATCGACAGATGGTTTTATACAAAGATAAAGAATTGATGATTTCCCTTTATCATCATGACATTTTTATCTATGATGTTGCTGGCCAATGGGCGCTTAAAGTCAAACAAGAATTAATTGCAATGGTTGAGGATTGGTTTAAAGTCATTTCCCTAGGTGAAGTAGTGGTTGATTTTTCAAATCTAACCATCAAGTCTTCCCATTACTGTTCCTTTGCCTATTTTGATGCAACTTTTTCAAAACTAAAAAATGAAGTGGTAGTGCAATCTGTTATTGAGCGATTTACACTCTGTTTGGTGTTTGGGGATGGCTGGAAAATAATACACCAGCATGCCAGCCACCCACTATAAGTTTCTCATAATTGATAATACATAAATATAATTATGTAATTAATCGATATTTTTTCAATAAGAGTCATTACTAACTTTCAAGGTAAATTTTTGATATACTATTTAGGAATAAAAAATTAGAAAGGTTCTGTTTTGGGTCATCCCCAAACAGTAGCCAGATATTCTGGCTAGAGGTATTAGTTTCATGTCTCAAACCCACATTAATGTTATCGGAGCTGGATTGGCTGGCTCAGAAGCTGCTTATCAGATTGCCAAACGCGGCATTCCTGTCAAACTCTACGAGATGCGTGGTGTCAAGCCGACTCCTCAGCACAAGACAGACAAGTTTGCTGAGTTGGTTTGTTCCAATTCATTCCGTGGTGATAGTTTGACCAACGCTGTCGGCCTTCTTAAGGAAGAGATGCGTCGTTTGGATTCCATTATCATGCGAGCTGGTGAAGCCCACCGTGTGCCTGCTGGGGGTGCCATGGCCATGGACCGTGAGAATTTCTCTCAAGCAGTCACTGATGAGATTCACAACCACCCACTGATTGAGGTGATTCGTGAGGAGATTAAAGAGATTCCTGATGATGCTATTACAGTTATCGCGACGGGACCTTTGACATCTGACGCCTTGGCGGAGAAGATTCACGCGCTTAATGGTGGCGACGGTTTTTACTTCTACGATGCGGCAGCACCGATTGTCGACAGCTCGACCATTAACATGGACTTGGTTTATCTTAAGTCTCGTTACGACAAGGGAGAAGCTGCCTATCTCAATGCTCCAAAGAACAAGGAGCAGTTCACTGCTTTTTATGAGGCCTTGATTTCAGCCGAAGAGGCGCCGCTCAATTCCTTTGAAAAAGAAAAATACTTTGAAGGCTGTATGCCTATTGAAGTCATGGCCAAACGTGGAATCAAAACCATGCTATATGGCCCAATGAAGCCAGTCGGTCTGGAATACCCTGAAGATTACAAGGGACCACGTGATGGCGAATACAAGACACCGTACGCAGTTGTTCAGCTCCGTCAGGACAACGCAGCAGGTAGTCTTTACAACATTGTAGGCTTCCAGACCCACCTTAAGTGGGGTGAGCAGAAGCGTGTCTTCCAGATGATTCCAGGACTCGAAAATGCTGAATTTGTCCGTTATGGTGTCATGCACCGCAATTCCTACATGGATTCGCCAAACTTATTGGAACAGACCTTTGCGACCAAGAAAAATCCAAATCTTTTCTTTGCAGGTCAAATGACAGGAGTAGAAGGCTATGTCGAGTCTGCTGCCTCTGGCTTAGTGGCTGGTATAAATGCTGTTCGCCGCTTCCGTGGCGAAGACCCAGTCATCTTCCCACAGACCACAGCCATCGGAGCTCTGCCATTTTACATCACCCACACCGAAAGCAAGCACTTCCAGCCTATGAATGTCAACTTTGGTATCATCAAGGAGCTGGACGGACCGCGTATCCGCGATAAGAAAGAGCGTTATGAAGCAATAGCAGAGCGTTCCCTCAAGGACTTGGAAGAGTTTTTGACGGTTTAAGCCGATAGTTTTCCGACGAAAAGTATCGGGAAAACTTGGATGGTAGATGGTAAACTGATAGGGAAAGGGGAAGTTGATGATAAAAGAGTTCAATGCAACCGTACGTTACCTAGAGTCCGTTTTAGAAAGCGAAATCGATGAACGGGAATTTTTGCGCATATCAGGATATTCCGTTCCCATGTTTAGTCGTCTCTTTTCGATTCTGACAGATATGTCCTTGTCAGAATACGTTCGGTTACGAAAGTTGACGCGAGCTGCTATGGACATTCGTGAAGGACAGGCAAAGATTATAGATATATCCCTTAAATATGGGTATGAATCTTCGGATTCTTTTGCCTTTGCCTTCAAACAATTTCATCAGATTTCTCCTAGTCAAGTGCGTAAGGGGTTGCCTTTTAAGGTCCTCTTACCCTTGCAACTATCATTAACCATCCAAGGAGGTAAAGAAATGGAGGTTCGTATTGAAAAGAAGGCTAGTTTTACAGTTGCTGGACTTCTTCGCACAGCAATCAGTAACGAAGTGTGTCCGCAGGTATGGGAAGACTTGTTCAAGAACCATACTTATGAAGAGTTAGCTGCTCTAGGAAGTGGGCAGTCCTTTGGAGTTTGTACATTAGCTCAAGCGGACGAGACGATTAATTATATGGCTGCTTATGATGTCACAGATAGGGAAAAAGCGACTAAGTTAGGCTTAGAACTTCTTGATGTTCACGAAGCTGACTATGCTATTTTTACCCTAACAGGCCCTGTTCCTCAATCTATTCATGCAGGATGGCGTTATGCGCTAGAAACTTTTTTTCCTGAACACGGCTATCGCCATTCAGGTGCACCAGATTTTGAGTACTATTTTGAAGGAGACATGAGTTCCCCAGACTACCAAATGGAACTCTGGATTCCCATTGTGAAAGCATAATGTACAGGACACCTTCGGGTGTCTTTTGTGTTATACTGGGATTAGAAAAGCGGAGGAGAAATACGATGCACCACGATACTTGGAAGGGAATTATTCTGCAGAAACAAGGTCTGTTGAAACCCCAGTCTGTTCAGCAAATCTGCCAAAATTTCAATGGGTTGCAGACTCAGTTTCAGCCCTATGTACATATCGGTTTTCGTAATCGAATGATCTATGAAGCATTTTAAAATCAGGACTGGCTAGCCTCACTGACACGCCAATGGTCACTTCGACGGACAGTTCATGCCTACCTCAAATCGGAAATTCCTCTCTATATTCATGAAGGGAGAATGGCAAGCGTTGATTATCTTGAAACAGTAAGTTGGGATGGTGCTCTACCACAGGTTAAGAAAAAATTTTATCAAGTTATTTTGGAAGCCTTAGAAACTGGCCCTATGACTCGTGAAGAGTTGAAGATTCTTTACCGAGCTGAGAATATTGGAGTAGAAGAAGAAAAACAAGTTTTTAATGCATGGGGTGGTCTCCTTCGTTATATGGTTGAACGAGGAGAAATTTACCAGGAGTATGGGGTAAAAAGGTTTCATCGGTTACGTGACTTTCAACCACTACCAAAGAAAGAAGCTGAGCTGGAAATAGCACGACGATATTTTTCAGGCTTTGGGCCAGTCAGTTTAGCAGATGCTCGTTATTATTTCAAAGAAAACAAATCGACCATTCTTAGTTTGATGTCCAAATTAGATTTACAAACCCTTCAAGTAGATGGGGAAGAGCGATTTTACCTTGGCCAGCTCGAAGAGGCTGAGTTTCCTGATTGTCTTTTCATTGCTGGATTTGACTAATTGTTATTGGCCTATAAAAAGAAAGCTAACCCATTTTTTAATCCCAAGAATATTCAGCAGATTTATACTCTGACAGGTATTGTCAAACCTGTAGTTTTTTATAAAAGGCGATTTGTGGCAACTTGGAAACGTGATAAAGGTACTATGTTACTAGACATCTTTGAAGACATCAGCCAACAAGTAAAGAAAGAATTGGAAGATTACCGCCAAATGAACGAGGAAGTCTTGAAGCAATAGCTGGTTATGTTTGGT
>ERZ650307.385-NODE-385-length-24882-cov-15.040198_pt1 | contig 24882 bp, 21 predicted proteins | sample MGYA00376243_ERZ650307 | MGnify/ENA primary metagenome ERZ650307 (study PRJEB26733, sample SAMN07839242) | wastewater metagenome | biome: urban; feature: artificial channel; material: waste water | place: USA: North Carolina | collected 2016-03-31 ... | reverse complement strand
TTTCGCTGTTTCTGGTGCTGGCGTTTCCGGGGTTTATTGCCCGTTTTTTCTGGAAGCGTCGCCGCTGAAGCGAGGCGCGCGCCTTGGCTATCGGGCAAAGAAAAACCGCCAGCGCAGCCGCGTCTGGCGGTTTTTTCATGGCCTCAGTAAAAACGCGGCTGGCCTGGCGGTCGGGTCTTGAAGCGTTTGTGCAGCCAGAAATACTGGGCGGGAATCTCCCGCACGCGCTCCTCAATGAAGGCATTCATGCGCCGGGTGTCGGCCTCGACATCATCGCTGGGAAAATCTTCCCATGCCGGATAAAACTCCAACTCATAGCGAAAGCCCACCCGTCGCGCAATGGCGGGCACCACTTTGGCTTTGGCCAGCGCCGAGATGCGGGACAGCCCGGTGATGGTGGCGGCGTCTTCGGCAAAAAACTTCACAAACACTGAGTCACGCGGGCCAAAGTCCTGGTCGGGCAGGTATAAAAACGGCGTATGGTCGCGCATGGCCTTGATGATCGAGCGCAGCCCCTCTTGGCGAGACACAATCTTGGCGTTGTCAAAACGGTTGCGGCCACGATACAGCTGTGCGTTCAACACGGGGTTTTTCTGGTTGGAATACACGCTGACCATGCGTTGTTCCAGATTCAGCCGCAGCACGCACAGCTCAAACGCCACAAAATGCGGGTACAGGATGATGGTGTTGTGCTCAGCCTGATCGGTCAGATGGTGCAGGTTTTTCAGCGTCACCAGCCGGCGCAGCCGCGCCGGGCTGCCCCACCAGACAATGCCGTATTCCAGCAGCGACTGCACCAGGTGCTGGCAGTGGCGCAAAATGATGCGCCGGCGCGCCGGCAGGCTCAGTTCGGGAAAACACAGGCGCAGGTTGATCAAACCCACCCGCCGACGCTCACGCGCCAGCACATAGCCCAGCCCGCCCAGCACACGGGCCAGCACGGCCAGCACCGGCACCGGCAGCCAGTGCAACAACCACAAAACAGCAAGGGCAAAACGGGTCATCATGGATTCGGGGTCTCGGCAGGGGCGACGCCGGCGGGCGTCTTGTAACGGTTGTAGCTCCACAGATACTGCGCTGGCGCCTGGCGAATCAGCTGCTCGACGGCTTGATTCAGTTTGGCGCCGTCCGTGGTCTTGTCGCCGGTGAACGGCTCAGGCAGGCGGGCGATTTCCACCTCAAAGCCGCGTCCCCAGCCCAGGCGGCGGCCAAAAAACAGGATCACCTCCACCCCGTCCATTTGCGCCAGACGCGGCGCCAGGGTCATGGTGTAGGCCGGGCGGCCAAAGAATGGCGCCCACACGCCGTCTCCCTGGCCGGGGACCTGATCGGGCAGGATGATGGTGGTCTGGCGCGCCTTGAGGGTTTTCATCACCATGCGCACGCCTGCGGCGGTGGCCGGCGCGGTCAGCCCGCCTTCACGCACGCGGCCGGCGTTCATCAAGGGTTCCAGCCAGGCCATTTTCGGCGGGCGATACATCGCCATCAGCTGAATGGCTTGCGGGCGCTTGATCAGCCGTTGCGACAGATAACGCCCGGCAATATCGTAATTGCCCAGATGCGGCGTGATGAAAATAATGCCCTTGTTTTGTGCCAGCGCCTCTTCCACAATGTGCCAGTTGTTACAGTTTTTCACCAAGCGGGCGATAGAAGTCGGGGAGCGTCCCCAGGCGATCACCAACTCCAGCGCACCCATGCCGGTGGCGCTGACCGCCTGGTGCAGCAAGCGGCGCTGGCTGGCGGCATCGTTCGCCAGGCCGCTTTGGCCCAGGTTTTCTCGCATGCGCGCCGCGTAGCGCGGCGAGCTGAGGTACACTAGCCAGCCCAACGCAACGCCCACGGCCTGCAATACGGCCAAGGGCAGATGCGACAGGATTGAAAACACAGCAATCAGCAATCTTGACATGACGAGCCAGCGGGAAATCGGACGCAAGATTTTACCCGAATCGGAATCACCCTTCAGGACATTACGCAATGAGCGAGTACCTCTTCACTTCGGAATCGGTTTCCGAAGGCCATCCGGACAAAGTCGCCGACCAAATCTCTGACGCCATCCTGGACGCCATCCTGGCTCAAGACAAATACGCCCGCGTGGCGGCCGAAACCCTGGTCAACACCGGTCTGGTGGTGCTGGCCGGTGAAATCACCACCCACGCCAATATCGACTACATGGGCATCGCCCGCGAAACCATCCGCCGCATTGGCTACGACAGCTCGGATCTGGGCTTTGACGCCAAGGGCTGCGCCGTGCTGGTGGCCTATGACAAGCAATCGCCGGACATCGCCCAGGGCGTGAACGAAGGCGAAGGCCTGGATCTGGACCAGGGCGCTGGCGACCAGGGCCTGATGTTTGGCTATGCCTGCGACGAAACGCCGACGCTGATGCCGTTCCCGATTTACTACGCCCACCGTCTGGTGCAGCGTCAGAGCGAACTGCGCAAGGATGGCCGTCTGCCGTGGCTGCGCCCGGACGCCAAGAGCCAGATCACCTGCGTGTACGACAGCGAAACCGGTCTGCCCAAGGCGATCGACACCGTGGTGCTCTCTACCCAGCACACCCCGGAAATCGACCACAAGACGCTGACCGAAGCGGTGATCGAAGACATCATCAAGCCGGTGCTGCCGGCGCACATGCTCACCGCCGACACCAAGTACCTGATCAACCCGACCGGCCGCTTTGTGATTGGCGGCCCGATGGGCGATTGCGGTCTGACCGGCCGCAAGATCATCGTCGACACCTACGGCGGCGCAGCCCCGCACGGCGGCGGCGCCTTCTCCGGCAAGGATCCGTCCAAGGTGGACCGTTCCGCCGCCTACGCCGGTCGCTATGTGGCCAAGAACATCGTCGCCGCAGGTCTGGCGCGCATGTGCCAGGTGCAAGTGTCCTACGCGATTGGCGTGGCCAACCCGACCTCGATTTCGGTGGACACCTTTGGCACGGGCAAGCTGCCGAACGAAGCGATTGTCGAACTGGTGAAAAAACACTTCGACCTGCGTCCGAAGGGCATTGTGCAGATGCTGGACCTGCTGCGCCCGATCTACAGCAAGACCGCCGCTTACGGCCACTTTGGCCGCGAAGAGCCGGAGTTCAGCTGGGAAGCCACCGACAAGGCTGCTGCGCTGCGCGCGGACGCCGGGCTGTAATCTGTCATCGTTGTCATAAGCCTGCCGCTCGTCAGTGTATGAGCGCAATGGGTGAACGCCGGCAAAATCCGGCGTTCACCGGCAAAATCCCGTATAATCCTGTCCCAATCTTCCGAGGAGCGCTGCAAGGCGTGGCTCACAAGGCCGCCCCCAGGCTCGGATTCGAACTGCGCTCACCTGAACCCATGCCGGGCCCGGTATGCACGCACAGGTGAGCATCCCGCCCGGCCACCGCGTAAGGAATTGCTATGAACGCCGTGGTCGATCTGAAGACCTTCACTGACTACAAAGTCGCCGATATTTCCCTGGCCGAATGGGGCCGCAAGGAAATCGCCATCGCCGAAACCGAAATGCCCGGCCTGATGGCGCTGCGCGAAGAATACAAAGACCAAAAGCCGCTGGCCGGCGCCCGCATCGTCGGCTGCCTGCACATGACCATCCAGACCGCCGTGCTGATCGAAACCCTGGTGGATCTGGGCGCATCGGTGCGTTGGTCCTCGTGCAATATCTTCTCCACCCAGGATCAAGCCGCCGCCGCCATCGCCGCTGCGGGCATTCCGGTGTTTGCCTGGAAGGGTGAAACCGAAGAAGAATTCTGGTGGTGCATCGAGCAAACCCTGCGCGGCCCGGACGGCTGGACGCCGAACATGATTCTGGACGATGGCGGCGACGTCACCGCCATCATGCACAGCAAGTACCCGGAAATGCTGGACGAGGTGCGCGGCCTGTCGGAAGAAACCACCACCGGCGTGCATCGCCTGTACGACATGGTCAAGAAGGGCGAGCTGAAAGTCCCGGCGTTCAATGTCAATGACTCGGTGACCAAGTCCAAGTTTGACAACCTGTACGGCTGCCGCGAATCGCTGGTGGACGGCATCAAGCGCGCCACCGACGTGATGATCGCCGGCAAAATCGCCGTGGTGTGTGGTTACGGCGACGTGGGCAAGGGCTCGGCGCAATCCTTCCGTGGCCTGGGCGCCACCGTGTGGGTGACCGAAATCGACCCGATCTGCGCACTGCAAGCCGCCATGGAAGGCTACCGCGTGGTGACCATGGACGAAGCGGCGGCGCTGGGCGATATTTTTGTCACCGCCACCGGCAACGTCAATGTGATCACCCACGCCCATATGCTGGCGATGAAAGACCAGTCGATTGTCTGCAATATCGGTCACTTCGACAGCGAAATCGACGTGGCTGGCCTGCGTCAGTACACCTGGGAAAACATCAAGCCGCAAGTCGATCACATCATCTTCCCGGACGGCAAGCGCATCATCCTGCTGGCCGAAGGCCGTCTGGTGAACCTGGGCTGCGCCACCGGCCACCCGTCGTTCGTGATGAGCGCTTCGTTCACCAACCAGGTGATTGCCCAGATCGAACTGTGGCAAAATCCGGGTAAGTATGCCATTGACGTGCATGTGCTGCCCAAGCACCTGGACGAAAAGGTTGCCCGTCTGCACCTGAAGAAAATCGGCGCCAAGCTGACCGAGCTCAGCGATGAGCAAGCCAGCTATCTGGGTCTGGACAAGACCGGCCCGTACAAGCCGACGCACTACCGCTACTAAGAGCGGCTAACAAAACCCTCCTGGCGTTGTTACGACCTTGCCGTACTACCCGTACTGTCTACGGTCGTGCGCCTAGCCAGGATCGCTTTGCTGGGTTTTGTGGGTGACGCTCAATTTGCTGTGGTTGTACACCAAAAAGGCCGGGCTTCCGGCCTTTTTGTTGCAAAATTTTCTGTTGCCAGCCTTGGGCTGGCCACTTGCCCAGGATGTCTGTCATGCACTCTCAATCGAATCCGCGCACTTTCAGCTTTGAGTTCTTCCCGGCCAAAACCCCGGAAGGCATGGCCAAGCTGCGCACCACCCGCCAGCAACTGGCGCAGTTCAAGCCGGAGTTCTTCTCGGTGACCTTTGGCGCGGGCGGCTCCACCCGCGACCGCACGCTGGACACCGTGCTGGAAATTCGCAACGAAGGCTACGCCGCCGCGCCGCATCTGTCGTGCATTGGCTCCAGCCGCGACAATATCCGCGCCATTCTCAATGAATACCGCAACCACGGCATTCGCCATATTGTCGCCCTGCGCGGCGATATTCCGTCCGGCATGGGCGAGTTTGGCGAGTTCCGCTTTGCCAATGAACTGGTCGAGTTCATTCGCGCCGAACACGGCGACCATTTTCACATTGAAGTGGCCGCCTACCCGGAATACCACCCGCAGGCGCGCAGCGCGCATGACGACCTGCGCAATTTTGCCGTCAAGGTCAAAGCCGGCGCCAATTCGGCGATCACTCAGTATTTCTTCAACGCTGACGCGTATTTTGCTTTTGTCGATGAAGTCAACGCGCTGGGCGTGGACATTCCCATCGTGCCCGGCATCATGCCGATCAATAATTTCAGCCAGCTGGCGCGTTTTTCCGACGCCTGCGGCGCAGAAATCCCGCGCTGGCTGCGCCTGAAGCTGCAAAGCTACGCCGACGATGTGGCGTCGATCCGTTCGCTCGGTCTGGATGTGATCACCGCCCTGTGTGACCGTCTGCTGGCCGGCGGTGCGCCGGGCCTGCATTTTTATACGCTGAACCAGGCTGGCGCGGTGTCCACCATCTGCCAGCGTCTGGGGCTGTAAATTCGGGAACCGGCTGGCCCATCGCTGGGTCAGCTGGCTGCCCATATCATGGAGGATACGATGAGCGCCGATTTCGCCCGCACCCCGAAAGGCCGCCTGGCCGGGGTGATTTTCTGGAGCCGCTGGCTGCAACTGCCGATTTATCTCGGGCTGATTGTCGTGCAAGGGGTGTACGCCTGGAAGTTTCTGTCCCAGCTGTACAAGCTGCTGGCCAATCTGACCAGCCTGACCGAGATCGAGATCATGCTCACCGTGCTGGGGCTGATTGACGTGGTGATGATCGCCAACCTGCTGCTGATGGTGACGGTGGGCGGCTACGAAACCTTTGTCTCGCGCTTCCGGGTGGAACAGCATCCGGATCAGCCGGAATGGCTGGACCATGTCAATGCCTCGGTGCTCAAGGTGAAGTTGTCGATGGCCATCATCAGCATTTCGTCGATCCACCTGCTGCAAACCTTCATCAACGCCGGGCAATTGCCGGAGCACACCATCAAGTGGCAGCTTTACCTGCATTTGGCCTTTTTGGCGTCGGCGGCGGCGATTGCGTATACCGACAAGTTGCTGCATGTGGCGCACGCAAAAGCATCCCACTGAGTCGCCCAATCCACCCTGTAGAGAAGGGGGGTATGCCGATGTCTGGCTGTTGAATTGTTTTATATATGAATGGCATGGTCGCGGCTTCCCATTTTGTAAAGTGATCATGCTAAGATTGGCTTCCTGAATGTGTGCCCATGATGCGTATGCGTGTTTTTCTGCTCGTCCTTGCTTCACTGTTGTCGCTATGTGCGCCGGTCACAGGATGGGCTGCGGCCGCTTCTCAGGATCCACGCTCCACGATCACCGGCAGCTCGCCAATTGATGCGACCTCCGGAACCGCAGTGCGTACACCTGCAGGTTCTGGTTCTACGACCGGCAAGCCAGATGCGCCACCCCCGGAGCCTCCGCTGGAGTTTCAGTCCTTTGTTTCCCAGGCCAGTGGTCTCGGCTTGCCGGTATACGGGCATGACTTCTTTGCCCGGGCTTCTTCGTCCATGGGCGCTCCGTTGGAAGATGCCCCTCTGTCCGCTGACTATGTGATCGGGCCGGGGGATGAGGTGCTGATCCGTGCCTGGGGCCAAGTGGATATCGACTATCGGGCCAAAGTGGACAGGGCCGGCAATATCAATGTCCCCAAGGTGGGGGTATTGCATGTTGCTGGCACAGAGTACCGTCAGCTCAATGCATATTTGCGAACGGCTATTTCCCGCGTATTTCGCAACTTTGAACTGAACGTTTCCTTGGGTGAATTGCGCTCGATACAAGTGTTTGTGGTCGGCCATGCCCGTTATCCTGGCACTTATCTGGTCAGTTCAATGAGTACGGTGCTCAGTGCCCTGTTTGCCACTGGTGGGCCGTCTAATAAGGGCTCCTTACGTCGTATTTACCTGCGCCGAAACAATCAGGTGGTGGCAGAATTTGACCTCTACGACTTTTTATTGCGTGGCGACAAGAGTCGCGACATGCGCCTGCTGCCGGGGGATGTGATCCAGATCCCTCCCGTGGGTGGGTTGGCTGCCGTGGTCGGCAGTATCAATACCCAAGCTATTTTTGAATTGAAAAAAGGTGAGTCCTTGGCTCATCTGCTGGGGGCCGCTGGAGGTTTGACCACCACCGCTGCCGGGCAGAAAGTGACACTGGAGCGTATTGTCGAGCGCACCTTGCGCAAGGTGGAAGAGTTTACGCTGGACACTGACGGGCTGGCTCGTCAAGTGCGTGACGGCGATATCGTCAGGGTATATGCGATTTCGCCGCGCATCGAAAATGTCGTGACCCTGCGTGGCAATGTGGCGACTCCAGCGAATGTTCCCTGGCGCAAGGGCATGCGCATCAGTGACTTGATTCCTGAACGGGCCGCTTTGCTTAGCCCTGATTACTGGAATGCGCGCAATGCGGCGGTACGTGAAGCGGTAGGCCGTGAAAGTGCGTTCAAGCCCAGGGTGACCGGTGAGCTTAATTGGAATTACGCCGTCATTGAGCGCATGCATCCTACTACCCAGGCCGTGACGTTGATCCCGTTCAACTTGGCGAAAGCCGTGCTGCAACGTGATCCGTCTGCCAATCTGGTCTTGGAGCCGGGTGATGTGGTGACTGTATTCGGCCGTGAAGATTTGCGCCAGCCGGTGGACAGCAATGACCGTTTTGTCCGTCTGGAAGGCGAGGTGCGTGCGCCTGGCCTGTATCGCTTGTTACCTGGTGAGACAGCCAGACAACTGGTCAAGCGTCTGGGCGGGGTGACGCCCAATGCATATCTGTTTGGCGCCGAATTGACTCGGGCTTCTGCATTGGGCTCCCAGCAAAAACGGCTGGATGAGTTGCTGGCTCGTCTGGATGTGCAGATGAGCTTTGAAACCGTGGTGGCTTCTCGCAACAATACCGGTGAAGCCGGGGGCAAGGACGAGGCGGATATTCGCAAGAATCTGTTGGAATCACTGCGGAAATTGCCTGCCACCGGCCGGGTCTTGCTGCATCTGGAGCCTTCTATTGGCTCGATTGAAGCATTTCCTGACTTTCCGCTGGAAGATGGCGACCGTCTGTATTTTCCTCCTGTGACCAAGACCATCAATGTGGTTGGCGCGGTGCTAAAAGAAATGACTTTGTCTTATCAGCCTGGCCTGGGTTTGTCTGGCTACCTGGATAAGCTGGGCGGCATGACCAAAGAAGCTGATACGAGCGCCATTTACGTCCAGCGTGCAGATGGTTCGGTATGGAGCCGTCACCAGTCATTCTGGCCATTATCGTCGGTCAGCATCATGCCTGGTGACACCATTGTCGTGCCGTATGAAACCGACCGCACCCTGTGGCGCAAATTCCTGCGCGACTGGGCACAGATTTTTTACCAGTTCGGGATCAGCGTCGCTGCCATCCATGCCGTGACGAAGTGAGTCTGGCTATGTCTTCTCAAGAGTCCATGCCGCTGGATGAAGAAAGCGTGGCCCAGATGCCGCAAGAGCCTGCGTTGGTGGAGCCCAAGTTCCACCCGCTGGACGTCATTCTTTCACTGTTGCGCTATAAGCGTTGGCTGGTGATTTGCCCATTGATTGCGGCGGTCATTGCATTTGCCTTTGTCTCTACACAGTTGCCACGCTATTCCGCCATGGCTCGGCTGTTGCCGCCGAAAACCAAACCCAACACCGCCACCATGCTCAGCCAGACAGGTTCCCTGGCAGGCGCCGGGGTGGGTGGGGTGCTGGAAGGGCAAAAGCCCGTGGTGGACATGTATCTGGCGATTTTACAAAGCCGGGCCGCGGCAGAATTCATGGACAGCAATTTTGATCTGCGCAAACGCTGGGGCGTCTCGTCGATCGAATCGGTGTATGGCCGCTTGTCCAGCATGTCCAAGATTGCGCCCAGCCCGAACGGGATCATCAATATTGAAATTGAGGACAGTGACCCCGTCTGGGCGGCCAGGCTGGCCAACGGGTATGCTGACGCCTTGCAATACATCACGCAAGGCTTGGCGGTCAATGAAGCATCCAAGCGACGGGTGTTCTATGAGCAGCAAATGAATGTTTCCTTGCAGCAGTTGACCGTGGCCGAAATGTCATTGCGCAAGATTCAGCAGGAAACCGGGGTATTGAATCTGGACCCGCAAATCCAGATGGCGATTCAGGAAAGTAACCGTTTGCGCACTGCCATTGCCAGCAAAGAAACGGAACTGGCATCCATGGAGGCGTTTGCGACCGAACGTAATGCTGACTACTTGCGTCTGCAGCACGAGATTGACGCATTGAAAAACCAGCTTGAGCAATGGCGCCGCCCCGTAAAAGCCAGTGATGATGTTGCCTTGCAGGCATCAGAAGGCTTGCTGCCTGAAATTTCCATGGAGTACGTCAAGCATGTTCGTGAGGTCAAGAATCTGGAGTTGGTGTACGAGCTGTTCCTGAAGGAACTGCAATTGACCCGAATTGACCAGGTGAAAGATGCCACAACGGTTGAGTTGCTGGATAAAGCCATTCCGCCTTCCACGCCTTCGTATCCCAAGAAAAAGCGCACGATCGCCATTGCGAGCCTGATCGGTTTCTTGATCGCGATGGTCTCCATTCTGATTTATGAATTGACCGTGGTGGCGCTCAAGAATGAAGTCAATATGAGCCGGGTGCGCATGATTCGCGAAGCATTGCGCTGGTCGCCGCCATCGGTAAGATTCCCTCGCAAATTGAAGTTCAATGTGAAATTCAAAAGAAAGAATAAAGAATGAATGGCGTGATTGTGGTCACCGGTGGGGCCGGTTTCATTGGCAGTAACTTTGTGCGCGAATGGTTTGCCCATGTGCCCGATGCTCGCGTGGTGGTGCTGGATGCATTGACGTATGCCGGTCACTTGGAAAGCCTGGAGGCCGTCAAAAATGAACCTGGCTTTGTCTTTGTGCAGGGTGATATTGCCGATAGCGCCTGCGTCAATGCCCTGATCGCCCAGTATCAGCCGGTAGCCATCGTCAATTTTGCCGCTGAAAGCCATGTGGATCGTTCTATCCACGGCCCGGGTGATTTTATCCGCACCAATGTCAACGGCACCTTTACCCTGCTGGAGGCCGCGCGTGCCCATTGGTCGGCGCTGCAAGGTGAGGCACGGGACAATTTCCGTTTCCTGCATGTGTCTACCGACGAAGTGTACGGCTCGCTGGAGCCCGGTGACGCGCCGTTTACCGAAACGCATCCGTTTCAGCCCAATAGCCCGTATTCCGCCTCTAAAGCGGCCTCAGATCATCTGGTGCGTGCCTGGTTCCACACCTATGGCCTGCCCGTGCTGACCACCAATTGTTCGAACAATTATGGCCCGTTTCACTACCCGGAAAAACTGATTCCGCTAGTGATCCTCAACGCCCTGGCCGGCAAGCCGCTGCCGATTTACGGCGATGGCAGCAATATCCGCGACTGGCTGTTTGTCACCGACCACTGCGCGGCCATTCGTCGCGTGCTGGCCGCCGGCCAGTTGGGGGAAACCTATAACGTGGGTGGCTGGAACGAAAAAACCAATCTGGAAGTCGTGCACACCATCTGCGCCCAGCTGGATGCCTTGCATCCGCGCGAGGATGGCCGCGCTTATGCCGAGCAGATTACTTTTGTGACCGACCGCCCCGGCCATGACCGCCGCTATGCCATCGACGCCAGCAAGCTGCATCGCGAACTGGGTTGGAAACCGGCAGAAACCTTCGAAACCGGGGTGGCCAAAACCGTGCGCTGGTATCTGGACAACCAGGACTGGGTGCGCGTCGTCACCGGTGGGGCATTCGATGCATGGCTGAAAAATCATTATAAATAATCACAGGAATACGCAGATGACACGCAAGGGCATCATTCTGGCCGGGGGCAGTGGCACCCGGCTGTATCCGGCCACACTGGCGGTTTCCAAGCAATTGCTGCCGGTGTACGACAAGCCGATGATCTATTACCCGCTCAGCACCCTGTTGCTGGCGGGCATACAGGACATTCTGATCATTTCCACCCCGCAGGATACCCCGCGCTTTGCCCAATTGCTGGGCGATGGCAGCCAGTGGGGGATTTCTCTGTCTTACGCGGTGCAACCCAGTCCGGATGGCTTGGCGCAGGCGTTTATCATTGGTGAATCCTTCCTGAATGGTGCGCCGTCTTCGCTGGTGCTGGGCGACAATATTTTTTACGGTCACGCCCTGGTTGAGTTGCTTGGCCGAGCGGCAGCCAAGCCCAGTGGGGCTTCCGTGTTTGCCTATCAGGTCAACGACCCCGAACGCTATGGTGTGGTGGAGTTTGACGCCGAAGGCCGTGCGCTGAGCCTGGAGGAAAAACCCGCCCAGCCCAAGTCTCGCTTTGCCGTCACCGGCCTGTATTTCTATGACGAGCAGGTGGTGGACATCGCCAAGCAGATTCAGCCTTCGCCGCGCGGCGAGCTGGAAATCACCGACGTCAATCGCGTGTATCTGGAGCAAGGCCAGCTGGATGTCCAACTGATGCGTCGTGGCTATGCCTGGCTGGATACCGGCACGCATGATTCCATGCTGGAAGCGGGCCAGTTTATTCAGACGCTGGAAAAGCGCCAGGGCCTGAAAGTGGCATGCCCGGAAGAAATCGCCTGGCGTCAGGGCTGGATCGACAATGCCCAGCTGGAAAAACTGGCCGCCCCGCTGGCCAAGACCGGCTACGGTCAATACCTGCGCCAACTGCTGTCGGAAGGACGTCTGTCATGAGCACCACGGCCATTCCCTTTCTGGATCTCAAGGCCAGCAATGCCCAGTACCGTGAGCAATTGCTGCGCGCCTGCGAGCGGGTGATCGACTCTGGTTGGTATGTGTTGGGCCGTGAGGTGCAGGCCTTCGAGCAGGCGTTTGCCGAATATTGCGGCGTCAAGCACGCCATTGGCGTCAGCAACGGCCTGGATGCCCTGCATCTGATTCTGCGCGCCATGGACATCAGCGCTGGCGACGAAGTGATTGTGCCGTCCAACACCTATATCGCTACCTGGCTGGCAGTGACCCAGGCTGGCGCCACGCCGGTGCCGGTGGAACCGGATGACAGCTATAACCTGGATCCCTCGCGCATTGAAGCGGCCATTACCCCGCGCACCAAGGCCATCATCGCCGTGCATCTGTATGGCCAGCCGGCTGATATGGTTGCCATTATGGCGCTGGCCGAACGCCACGACCTGAAAGTGATCGAAGACGCCGCCCAGGCGCATGGCGCACTGGATGCCGGTCGCCGCACTGGCGGTCTGGGCCATGCTGCCGGTTTCAGTTTTTACCCGGGCAAGAATCTGGGCGCGCTGGGCGATGGCGGTGCGGTAACCACCAATGATGACGCTCTGGCTGAGCGCGTGCGTATGTTGGCCAATTATGGCTCCAAGGTGAAATACCAGCACGAGCAGCAAGGTTACAACTGCCGGCTGGATGAGTTGCAAGCAGCCTTGCTGGCGGTGAAGCTGCCGCATCTGGATGCGGATATCACCCATCGCCGTCAGATCGCTGACTTTTATCAGCGCGAACTGGCCGGGCTGCCGCTGGTCTTGCCCAAGGTTCGCGCCGGCGCCGAGCCGGTGTGGCATCTGTATGTGGTGCAGAGCGAACGCCGTGATGCCCTGCAACAGGCGCTGGCCACGGCGGGTGTCGGCACGCTGATTCACTATCCGGTGCCACCGCATCGCCAGGGTGCCTATGCCGAGCTGAACTTGCCGGAGGGCAGCCTGCCGGTGGCCGAGGCGATTCATCGCCAGGTGTTGAGTCTGCCGATGGGGCCAACGCTGGCGCTGGAGCACGCTGCCGTGGTGGTGCAAGCCTGCCGCGATTTCTTCGCGAAAGGCTAAGGCATGTCTGACCCCGTGGCGGCGGTATCGCCCGTTTTTACCCTGTTGACGCCGTGCTACAACTCGTCCGGCCTGATCCATCGCGTTTACGACAGCCTGTGTGCACAAACCTTGCGCAGTTTTGAATGGGTGGTGATTGACGACGCTTCGACCGACGATACGCTGGCGCGTTTGCGCGCCTATCAGGCCGAGGCGGATTTTCCCATTCGCATCATTGAGCACCCGGAAAATCGTATGGTGCTGGCCGGGCTGAATGCCGGCATTGCCGCCGCCCAGGGGGAGTTCATCGTCCTGGCTGGCCATGATGATGCTTTTGTGCCCGAGGCGCTGGCGCGCTTGCATGCCGCCTGGCTTGGCATTCCGCCCGAGCTGCGCGCTGGGGTGTCCGGCGTGTCTTGCCTGTGCAAGGATCAGCATGGTCAATTGATTGGTCAGCCCTATCCGCAATCGCCGTGGCTGACCGATATGTTTACTGCGTTCTTCCGCTATCGGCGTGCGGGAGAAAAATGGGGTATGGTGCGCGCCGATATCCTGAAGCGACCTGAATTCCGCTTTCGTGACGACATTGATCGCTATGTGCCTGAGCGCCACGTCTGGTATGCCATTGCCATGAAATTTCAGACCTTGTACATCAATGACGCCTTGCGCATCTATTACATCAACCAGAGTAGTCATGAATCCTTGTCGTCGATGCAACGCATCCGTTACGTCAAGGGCCAGCGTTATGCGGCATTGCAATGCCTGAATGTATTTTTCTGGCGGATGTGGCCTGACAAACGCTCATTGCTGATGTCATTGCTGATGTACGTCCGCCTGTCCGTGCATCAGGGCGTGGGCTGGCTGACGTGCGTCGGAGCGGTGCATGGCATGGTTCAGCGCGGGTTGACGGCATTGGCCTATCCGCTTGGCTGGTGGCTGGCGCGGCGCGATCGGCAACGGGGGCGGATTTGAGTCATTCTGTCCGTGCCATGCTGTGGACGGTGAGTCGCACGGTCGGGGCCAAATTGTATAGCCTGTTAGTCGGGGTGTTGACCTTGACTGTGACAGCGCGTTGGCTGGGGCCCGAAGGGCGTGGTGAATTTGCCGCGGCCATGGCGTGGGTCACGGCATTTGTCAGCATCAGTCACTGCAGTCTGGCTGAGGTGGCATCGCAGCGTCTGGCGGGTCAGGCTCATGGCCAACGCTTTAATCAGGTCGCCCTGGCGCTGGCTACTGCGGCCATCGGGGTGTCCATACTGGCCTACGCGGCACTGATTGGTCTGTTTTTGCTGCGACCGACCATGTTCGGCACGCTGTCTCCCTGGTTGTTGCTGTGTGCTTTCATTGGTTTGCCATGGATGATCTGGGAAATTTATGGGACTGCCCTGCTGATCATCTGCGAGCGCATCATGCTGGCCAATATCGGTTTGGTGCTCGGGCGGACCGTTTCTATCTTGCTGGTGTTGCTTGCCGTGGGGGCGCTGGGCTGGGGGGTGAGTGGGGCGCTGTTGGCCAGTGTTTTGGGGCAGATGTTGGTGGCCGCCATGCCTGCATGGATGGTATGGCGTAACTGGCATGCCAGCCATGGGCCTGTCGCGCTGAAACAGGAGCTGGCCGGGCTGTTTTCTGGTGGTGTCCGTTTGCATCTGAATGCGATTGGCTCGATGTTGATGGGTTCGACCAGTGTCATCATCCTCAATGCCAAATTGGGGACGGCGGCCACCGGACAATTCCAGATGGCTCAGCAGTTGGTCACCATCTTGCTGGTGCTGGCACAGGCTACGACACAAATGCTTTACGGGCGGCTTGGCGCCGTCGGCGTGCAGGGGGCCTGGCGTTTGCAACGGCGTCTGGTGCCGGCCTTGTCCTTGCTGACCTTGCTGGCTGGTGGCGTCGCTGGCGCCCTGGCGCCCTGGTGGCTGCCTTGGGTAGCCGGGGCTGGTTTTGCCGACGCGGTGCCCTTGTTTCAGTGGCTGGTGCCTGGGTTGGCGGTGTCTGCGTTTTCGACGCTGATGGCGCCACAGTGGATTGGCCGTGGCCTGTTCCTGACGGCTTCCTTATGTTCCTTGAGTGCCGGTGGTGTCAATTTGTTGGCCGCGTGGTGGTGGGTGCCCAGAATGGGTGTGATGGGGGCCGTGTATGCACAATGGTCAGCGCTGTCGCTCGCGCTGGTGACCAATCTGGTGCTGTTCTGGGTGTGTGAGCGTGATCCGCGCCGCCGGAACCCGGAAGCCGGCGGAGTTTCTTGATGTCACGCAGCTTGAATGCGGTTTTCCTGATTCGCTCCTTGCATCTGGGCGGTGCCGAGCGTCAACTGACCCTGCTACTGCTGGCTCTGCATGCCGCGGGCCATCAGGTTCGTGTGGCGGTGTACTACCCTGATGGCCCGTTTGAAGAAGATTTGCACGCTGCAGGTGTACCTGTGGTTTGTTTAAATAAGGGCGGGCGCTGGGATTTATTGCCATTTTTCTGGCGCTGGGTGTGTTTCTTGCGCCAGTACCGCCCTGATGTCGTGCATGGCTATCTGCCCATGTCCAATTTGCTGGCCTTGCTGGCCAAGCCGTTTGCCGGTTGGCCCAAGGTAGTGTGGGGTATTCGCTCGTCTGGTTCAGACCCTGCGCACTATGGCTGGATGGGTCGACTGGAGACTTGGCTGGAAAACCGCCTGGCCAATTGGGCTGATCTGATCATCTGTAATTCACAGCGCGGCCTGGCCACCATGCTGCAGCGCGGATATCCGGCCACGCGTACGGTATGTGTGCCCAATGGCGTGGATTGTCAGCGTTTTACGCCAGATCCGCAGGCTGGTCTGCTGGTGCGCCAACAATGGGGTGTCCCGGCAAACATGTTTTTGTTTGGCCTGGTGGGCCGCCTGGTTCCGCTGAAAAACCATCAAGCCTTCCTGCAGGCTGCTGCTCCGCTGTTGCACGCGCATGCCGATGTCGGCCTGGTGTGTGTGGGCAGTGGGAGCGCCGAGCAGCTGGCATCCCTGCGCCAGCTGGCCCACACGCTGGGTATTGCCGGGCGGGTATTCTTTCCGGGGGCCTGGCGCGACATGCCTGGGGCATACAGTGCGCTGGATGTCTTTGTGTCGGCCTCGCTGACCGAGGGTTCACCCAATGTCTTGGGAGAAGCCATGGCCTGTGGCTGTCGGGTGATTTCTACTGATGTTGGCGATGCGGCCTGGCTGATGCGCGATTTGGGCGAGCTGGTTGCGCCTGGTGATGTTGCCGCGCTGACTGTTGCGATGGCTCGGGTACATGCTCAGCGTCACGCACCGATTCCTGCCGTACGTGAGCGGGTTCTGGAGGTCTTTGATGTGGATGCGCTGGCCCGCAATACACTCGGACACCTGTCCGCTTTGCTGAGCAAGTGAGTTTTCATGAAAAAAATTATTATCAATGCGGATGACTTTGGTTTGTCGCATTCGGTCAATCAGGCCATCATCGACGTCTACCTGCGTGGCAATCTGACTTCTGCCACGCTGATGGTGAACATGCCTGGCACGCTGGAAGCGGTGGCCATGGCCAAGGCCCATCCTGGTTTGAGTGTTGGTTTGCACTTTTGCCTGACCGAAGGTCAGGCCATGACCGGGGTGTCATCCTTGACCGATGCCAGCGGACGATTTTTTTCCCGCCAGGCACTGATTGCCCGTTGTGCCAGCGGCAAGGTTCGGCAAGCAGACATTCGCCGCGAGTTTCAGGCTCAGGTGGACTTCTTTGCCGCACATGGGCTGACTTTGGCGCATATTGACTCGCATCAGCACTGCCACATGATGCCTGTGATATTTTTTGCCATTCTTGGGCAGATCAACCGCATTGGCGTGCCCTTGCGGCTGGCATTTGCCAATGCCCCGCTGTCCCTACTGTGGCGACGGCCTGTGCGTTTTTTCAAGCAGGCGGTGCTGATCTGCATGACCACGCTGTACAAGACTTTGCTGCGGGTGCCAACCAATGATGCGTTGGTGTCGATCCACGATCTGGACAAGCACGAATTCGAACTGGCCGACTACACCCGCCTGGTGGCTGCCAGCCAGGGGCGAGTGGTGGAGTTATTCGTTCATCCCTATCAATTGGGCAAGGATTTGCATCAATTATATGACGGCTGCTGGGAGGACCACGCCGAATTCATTGGCAAATGTCATTCTGAGTACCAGGTGCTGACAGGGCAGGACGTGGTCAAACAATTTAATGGAGAGATCACCGTCTATGCAAAAATCTGACGATATTCGCGTTTACGAAGCCCAGCGTACCGATGTGCCACGCATCAAAGAATTGATCCGTATCGAGAATGATGAACCGGGCATCACCGAAACTTATCTGGACTGGTGGTATTTCCAGGCGCCGGGCAGTCGTCCCAGTGTGGTGATCGCCGAAAATGGCCAGGATCAACTGGTGGGCATGACCACCATGCGCAATTTTCCGTTGTGGCATCGTGGCCAGGTTGTGCAGATGGCCATGCCGCAAAAAGTGCTGACCGCAGAAAGCGTACGTGGCAAAGGGCTGTTTGGCCGTTTGTATCGTGCTGCCGAGGCAGTGAATGCCGGGCAGAATGTGGTGAATTTTCTGGCGTTTCCCAATCTGGTGGCCCGACCGATCTATCTGGCCAAGTTTTCTTATGTCGTGGGACAAAGCCCGGATATCTGGCTGATTCCCCTGCCGATGGGCGCGTTGCGTCCGCGCGTCAAACTGCATGAGCGTTTTGACCGCGCGGTACTGGCTGCTGCGGCAGGACAAAAGGTGGAAAACACCTTTGTCAAAGATGCGGAGTATCTGATCTGGCGCTACGAACAGAATCCACTGGAAAAACCGGTATACAAAGTTGGTCTGTACCGTGGTGATACCTTGGTGGGCTACGCCGTACTGGCCACCACCGTCAAGCGTGGCATCCTGCTGGCCTGTCTGATGGATATGTTTTGCCTGCCTGGAGAGGACATGCGCCCGCTGGTGGGGCAGGTCAAGCGTGCCGCTGCTTCACTGGGAGCCTATGCGCTGCTGACGCTGGAACATCCACAACTGGTGTGTTTCCGTGATACCTGGATGACGTATACCGTCAAGAATCGTTTCAATTTCATCGTCAAAGGGCAAGATGCGCAGTGGGCCGAAGATTTGGCCGGCCGTCGCTTTGGCTTTACCTTTGGCGACCTTGATTTCATCTGACGGGTCAGACGGGCAACACTGTGAAAGTTCTTGTATTGACCACGGCCCTGGGTACTGGCGGCGCCGAAATGGCCTTGTTTCGTGTGCTGAATGCCCTGCGGCCCCATGGCGTAGAGACTGTCGTGGTGTCGATCATGGCCATTCAGGGCGATCATTTTCCCACCATGGGGCTGGATGTCCGCTCGCTGGATATGCCACGCGCACGCCTGAATCGGCATGCCCTGGCCAAATTACGTGACATCGTGCGGGAGTTTCAACCTGATCTGATCCAGGGTTGGATGTATCACAGCAATGTGCTGGCGCATCTGGCCCGACGCTTCATGCCGGCTGGCCATCGTCCGCCGCTGGCCATCGCCATTCGAGGTTCGCTGACGCTGTTTGCTGAAGAAAAGCGGCTGACGCGCTGGATCATCCGGCTGGATGCCTGGCTGTCGCGCTGGGCTGAGCGCGTGCTGTACGTCTCGCGGCTGGCGCACCGCCAGCACAATGAGTTTGGCTATGCGGCTGCTCAGGCCATGGTGATTCCCAATGGGTTTGATTGCCAAAAATTTACCCCGGATCCTACCGCGCGTGCGCGTCTGCGTCAGGAACTGGGCTTGTCGGACAATGCTCGCCTGATCGGTTTGGTGGCCAGTTGGCAGCCGCTGAAAAATCATCGTGGCCTGCTGGCCGCTGTGGCGAGTTTGGCTGAGCGCTACCCCGATGTACACGTGGTGTGCGCGGGGCGCGGTGTGTCCTTGGCCAATCCCGCGGCAGCGGAAGCGATTCCGCCATCCATTCGTGCACGTGTGCACCTATTGGGTGAGCGTGGCGATATCGCCAGCATCAATTCCGCCTTGGACATTGCCACCAATGTCTCGCATGCCGAAGCCTTCCCCAATGTGGTCGGCGAGGCCATGGCGTGCGGTACGCCGATGGTGGTGACGGATGTAGGCGATTCAGCCTGGATTCTGGATGGCTGCGGCGAAGTGGTGCCACCCGGTGACGATGCGGCGCTGGCCGGTGCGCTGGCACGCCTGCTGGACATGCCTGCAGAGCAGCGTCAGGCGCTTGGCGCGCGTGCGCGGCAACGCATCATTGATCATTTCTCTCTCGAATCGGTGGCACTGAGCTATCTGCGGGAGTGGCAGGCGCTGCTGGCGCACAGAAAGGGCTGACATGTGTGGTTTGGCAGGCGCTCTTTGGCGCGGCGCAAGGCAGGCGGATTGGCAACAGGTTGGCAAAGACATGGCGCAGCGCATTCGCCATCGTGGTCCGGATAGCCATGGCGTATGGTGCGATCCCCAGGCGCGCGTTTTGCTGTCGCATGTGCGTTTGTCAATTGTCGATTTATCTGCGGCTGGCCATCAGCCCATGCATTCGGCATGTGGTCGTTATGTGCTGGTATTCAACGGTGAAATCTATAATCATCAGGCCTTGCGCGCGCGTTTGAATCCCGTGCCGGTGTTTCGTGGGCATTCTGACACAGAAACACTGCTGGCCTGCTTTGCCGACTGGGGGGTGGAAGCCACCTTGCGCGCGGCGGTGGGCATGTTTGCCTTTGCCCTGTGGGATGCTCACACTCAAACCCTGACCTTGGGACGCGACCGTCTGGGAGAAAAACCCCTGTTTTATGGCTGGCACGGTGACGCCATGCTGTTTGCCTCTGAACTCAAGGCACTGGCGGCCTGGCCGGGTTGGTCGCCCCAGCTTGATCGCGATGCGCTGACGCTATTTTTGCGCCACGGCTATGTGCCGGCGCCGTACTCCATCTGGGCTGGCATTGGCAAACTGTCACCTGGTTGTTATGCCGTGCTTGATGCGCGCGCGCGCGAGGCGGGCGAGCCTCCACAAGTGCGCGCCTACTGGTCTTTGACTGAGGCGATGGCGCAGGGGCGTGCCCAGCCCTTGCAGGTGGGGGATGACGAAGCCGTGACCCTGCTGGAGCGCCGGCTGAGCGATTCGATTGGTGCGCAGATGCTGGCGGATGTGCCGTTAGGCGCTTTTTTGTCTGGTGGGGTGGATTCTTCCACCGTCGTGGCCTTGATGCAGGCGCAATCCACACAGCCAGTGCGCACTTTCACCATTGGGTTCGACCAGCCAGGTTTCAACGAAGCGGAGCATGCCAAGGCCGTGGCTTCCCATCTGGGGACGGCGCATACCGAGCTGTATGTTCAGGGCGGGGATGCGCTGGCCCTGGCGCCACGCCTGGGGGCGTTGTACGACGAACCGTTTGCCGACAGTTCGCAAATCCCAACCTTGCTGGTGGCGCAATTGGCACGCCAATCCGTGACTGTGGCTTTGTCGGGGGATGGCGGCGATGAGTTGTTTGCTGGCTACAGCCGGTATGCTCACGCCAATGCATTGCGTGAGCGCGCACGCCAGGCGCCTGCTTGGCTGGGTGGCGCCGGGCGCGCAGCTGCCGCCATGTTGGCCCCGTTGGCAGTGCACTGGCCTGCTGCCAGTCACTGGCGCGACAAGCTGGATAAGCTGCCCAGTGTGCTGGGCAATGATGATTTGGCGTTTTATCAAGCGCAAATGTCGTACTGCCTGTATCCTGAGCGCGCCGTGCTGGCGGGTCATGAGCCGCGCTATGGCCTGAGCGACGCCAGAGCCATTCCGGCCGATCGGCCGCTGGCTGAGCGCATGATGGCCTGGGATACACTCAATTATCTGCCGGACGATATCCTGGTAAAAGTAGATCGAGCCTGCATGGCGGTCAGCCTGGAAGGTCGCATTCCATTGCTGGACCATCGCGTGGTCGAACTGGCATGGCAATTGCCGCCACAATATAAAGTGCGCCAGGGGCAGGGTAAATGGGTGCTGCGACAAGTATTGTATCGCCATGTCCCGCCTGCCTTGATCGAACGGCCCAAAAAAGGCTTTTCTGTGCCGGTGGCCGCCTGGCTGCGCGGCCCCTTGCGCGATTGGGCAGAAACGCTGCTGGATGCGCAGCGCCTGCAAGAAGAAGCGGTGCTACGCCCGGAATGGGTGCGCCAATTATGGCGTGATTTTCTATCTGGTCGGGATGCACTGCATTATGCTGTCTGGACGGTGTTGATGTTCCAAGCCTGGCAAGAGGGCCAGCGTGTCACACATTGATATCGAAGACATCGCCAATGCCTTGTGTGTTTTGTGCATGGTATTGGGTTTGCGCCTCACCAACCGCCTGGATCGCCTCGCTTTCTGGGTGTTGCTTTTGCGTGTGTGCATGGTGTTCTTCACCAATGACGTGCTGTTCCCGGTGTCTTACATGCCTGATCAGCTGCGCTATATCCGTTGTGCCATCATGTACCGTGGCGAACCGTCAGAATGGTGTATGCGTTTTGGGTATGCGGTGACGGTAAGTTCAGCCGCCAAAGTTTTTGCTGCCTTTCCGATGCCCTTCATGGTCAGCGTGCGTTCCACCTCCTTGGTGAACATGACCTTGGTGATCTGGATGTATTTGCTGCTGCATCGCGGCGGGTTTCTGACCGAAGAAAGCCGGAAGTTTTTTCTGTTGTATCCCAGTTTCATCCTGTATTCCGCCATCGGCGTGCGTGACATTTTCATTCTGCTGTCGATGATGATGGCCTTGTATTTTCTGTTCGAGCGCCGCCAGTTCCTTCTGGGGCTGGCCTGCACCTATCCATTGATGTTCATCAAGCCCCAGAATTTCTTCATGATTCTGGTGCCGTTTGCACTGACTGCCCTGGCTGGTGAATCACGCGGCCGAATGATCATGACGGTTGTGCTGGGCTTCATCTTCACTTTTGCCATGCTGCTGGGTGCTGGCTACCTGGGTGAATTGAATACCTATCGGGCCAATTTTTACCTGGAAGACGGCGGTATGGGGCAGGTCGAGCTGTTGTCGGCATCGCCTTATCTGGCAATTCAGTTGCTCAGTTCGGCCATCGGGGTGCTGCTGATGCCCATGCCCTGGCAGGCTGGCGGCGCCTTCCAATTAATCCAGAGCGTGGAAAACCTCATCGTTGGGGCGATTGTTTTCGCATACTGGCGTCGTCAACCCAAGCCCGGCATGGAAAATAAGTTCCTCAATCTCAAGTTGTTCCTGTTTTCTTCGATGATGATCTATGGGGCGGTGATCTTCAACTATGGCACCGCCGCCCGTTATCGCTTTCCGTTCTTGCTGTTGTTTGTCTTGTTTGCCGACAGGATGACCATCGCCCCTGCTAAGAAACCCAAGCTTGACAAGACTGCCAAGAAAACATCATGAAATTATGCGTAGTGGCCAATTCGGCCTGGAATCTGGCCAATTTTCGCCTTGGTTTTCTCAAGGCTTTGATCCAGCGTGGCTGGGAAGTGCATGTACTGGTGCCGGATGGGCCGGAAACCCGTCTGATGCGCGAAGCGGGTTGTCAGGTTCATGATGTATTCATGGACTGCAAAGGCACCCATCCCTGGCATGATGGCTTGCTGCTTTTGCGTCTGCGTCGCTGGTACCAACGCTTGCAACCAGATGCCGTCGTGCACTACACCATCAAGCCGGTGATTTATGGCTCGTTGGCTGCTCGCATGCTAGGCATTCCCGTGCTGAATGCCATCACCGGATTGGGAACGGCATTCCTGCGTGATGGTTGGTTGCAGCGCCTGGTCCGGCAGCTGTACAAACTGGCATTGCCTGCGTCACCTTCGGTGATGTTTGAAAACCCTGATGATCTGGCGCTGTTTGTCAAGGCGGGCTTGCTGCGGCCTGAGCAGGCCGTACAAGTGCCTGGACCGGGTGTGGACATTACCCATTTTGCGCCATGCCCCCTGCCCGATACGGGGGGGGATGCTCCAGTCTTCCTGCTGGTGGCACGCATGCTGCGTGATAAGGGCGTGGTTGAATATGTTCAGGCTGCACAGTTGTTGCGCCCGCATTATCCGCATGCCCGCTTTGTCTTGCTGGGGTTTCTGGGCGTTGAAAATGTCTCGGCGATTCATCAGGCGCAGATGGATGAATGGGTGGCAGAGGGAAGCGTGGAGTACTGGGGGGCCACCAGCGACGTGCGCCCGATGATTGCGCGCGCAGACTGCATTGTGCTGCCTTCCTACCGGGAGGGCATGCCACGCACCCTGCTGGAAGCCGCTGCCATGGGGCGGCCGCTTGTGGCCACGGATGTGCCGGGCTGCCGTGAGGTGGTGCAAGATGGCGTCAATGGCTATCTGTGTCAGGTCAAGGACGCCGGCGCATTGGCCGGGGCCATGGAGAGGATCATCACCTTGTCTCCATCGCAGCGACGCGCGCTGGGGGATGCCGGACGTCACCGTGTAGAAGAACGCTTTGCTGAAGGCTATGTGATTGATTGTTATCTGCGGGCAATATCGGATATGGTAAGATAACGCAGAAAGCTGTATGCTGAAAGCATCAATATTGCTATGCCTGAGTGGATGTGTGCTTGGGCAATGTGGCGCTATCCATCCACATCTCCCTAATTGCTCATCCATGATCCGTAAAGCATGATTGTTTTCCTGACTGCCTTTTTTGCCTCTGTGCTTGCGGTGTGGCTGATTATTCGCTCGGAACACCTGCATCATCACCTGACCGCCGACTCCGATCTTGACGGCGTGCAGAAATTCCACGTCGTGGCGGTGCCGCGCGTGGGCGGCTTGGGCATCCTGATCGGTATGCTGGCGTCTGCCTCGTGGTTGTCGCTGCTGCTGGCCGTCCCGCCTTATCAGACCTGGCTGCTGCTGATGGTGGCCAGTCCGGCATTTTTCGGCGGCATCACCGAGGACATGACCAAGCGTGTGGGCGTATTGCCGCGCCTGTTGCTCACCATGCTGTCTGCCGTGGCAGGCTACTGGTTTCTGGGCGCAGCGCTGACCCGGCTGGATCTGCCTTTTATTGACCGCCTGCTGTCGGACTGGTGGCCGGTGTCCCTGGTGGTGACGGCAGTAGCGGTCGGCGGTGTGGCCAATGCCATCAATCTGATCGACGGCTACAACGGCCTGGCCGCCATGGTGGCGGCGGGCATTGCTTTATGTCTGGCGTTTGTCGGCTGGGTGTTGCATGACAGCTTTATGGTGGTGTCCTGCTTGTCATTGGCCGGCGCCTTGTTTGGCTTTTTGGTGTGGAATTTTCCGTTTGGCCGGATTTTTCTCGGCGATGGCGGCGCCTATTTTGTCGGCTTTTTATTGGCGGAACTCTCGGTGTTGCTGGTGGCCCGTCACCCGCATGTGTCGGCTTGGTTTCCCATGCTGTTGTTGTTTTATCCGGTGTTTGAAACCCTGTTCACCATTTTCCGCCGCATGAGCCTGCACGCACGTTCGCCCGGCCACCCTGACGCCTGCCACTTGCACCAGATGCTGTACAAGCGCGCGGTGCGCTGGCATGTCGGCACGCGCGACCCGCAGCACAAAACCCTGCGCAATGCGCTGACCGCCCCTTATTTGTGGGCGCTGTGGTTGGTGTCGGCCATTCCGGCGCTGCTGTTCTGGCGCTTTCCGGCCTTGCTGATGCTCAGCTGCCTGGGTTTTGCCATTGTCTATGTCTGGCTGTATATGCGCCTGCTGCGCTGGCGCACGCCCAAGTGGTTGATTTTGCGCCGACGTTAAGGTATGACTGGCAAATAAAAACGCCTTCCCTAGGGAAGGCGTTTTGCATGCTGCCGTGGGCGTTTCGCGCTCAGATGCGCTTGGCCAGCTCGGCTGCCTTGCCCAGATACGTGGCCGGCGACAGCGCCAGCAGACGGGTTTTTTCGTCTT